>OLRL01000235.1_pt1 | contig 48165 bp, 43 predicted proteins | sample 1643201 | NCBI WGS metagenome assembly OLRL01 (sample SAMEA3136649, study PRJEB25190) | human gut metagenome | biome: human gut; feature: human-associated habitat; material: faeces | place: Austria | collected 2013
CAGACGATGCAAAGTAGGTGCATAAGCCTTACCAGCGGATCGGGACTAAAAATCCTCCGCTGTTGTAAATCTGGCGTAAGATGATTTCCAACCAGTTTTGATATTGATTCCTGAAAAAATCGAGCAGTGAACCAGGGGAAATCCTCTCTTCGTTATAACCCAGCAGGAACTCCCGGATCGTCCTTAAATATCCGTTGATACGTTCAAGATTTTCGCAGAACCATTGCAGCCAGCGGAGCATGGTAGCGCAGGACGGGTAGTCTTCAGAATCTAAGTCTTCCGGCTGTACAACGCCATCCAGCACCCCGGAGATCACTTCTGTTTCGTAATGCTTGTACGGAACAAGACAATCCGGAAGTTCATTATGATAAGAGTGGCAGTTCTTACAATAAAACCGCCGGATGATCAACTGATCTTTTAAACCGCCTTCCTTTCTACGGATGCGTGGGCGTGAATCCCGGTAACGAAGCGTAGCCTGACAGATGGGGCACATATGGGTGGTCACACTGCTCTCAACAAAAAACACCAAAATCCTCCTTGAGGACAAGTGAATAATCTGATATAATAACCATGGTTTAGTGACCAGGGTCTCAGAGTACACAACTTGCCAGGAGGGTGCTCTGAGACCTTTTCCTTTTTGTATGCTGATGACAGTATACAGGTCAATTCAGAGACAGGCAAGTAAATCAGTATTTTGATAATTTATGAGGTCAACAACAATTTTCCTTATAAAGTTGTGCTGCTTTTGTCATAATTTGTATTGCCCGTCTTTTATCCATAACTCTGTCCTTATCTTATGAAATTTAGAAAAGGGAATGTTCATGCCGCAGCACTAAACACTCCCTTTTCATGGTTGATTTTTCCGTTGTCTGCCAACCTCCAGCTCCTATGTCTGGAAAATAACAGGTTTTTCCGTTGCCTGCCAACCTCCGACACCTTCGTTCGGAAAACGTATCAGATTTTAGGTGTCAACCCACCGCTGATGCACAGCTTTCCTAACTACATTCTACACGAAACATGTGGAAAATGCAATTACAATTTTATATTATGATACTCTGCTTCTTTTTATACATAATTCCATCAAGCAAGGCATATCTCAGATCCAGAAAGTCTACTATTTTCACTACTTTCACACATCGATTGTAATTTATTGTTGTGTAAAAGTAAATTTTCTGCTACAACATGAACTTCTTCCCTAAAAACCCAATAATAAAATGCGTTATTTTTTTGAAATCATCTATCCATATATTTCTTCCTTTACATTAAAAGACTGTCCCACTTGATTATACTTATAGAATTTGTATAAAATATAATTTTCTTTATCCATTTCATGCGTTGACAGTACTATCTGTTTATTTGCAAAATCGTTTCGAAGTACCTCTATCAGAGAAGAAATATTGATATCATCCATAGTTTGTACCGGATCATCAATAAGGATAAATCCAATGTCATCCGAAGAGGCTTTTATATATTGTTTGTTCATAGCAAAAAGAAACGCTAAGACAAAACCAGAAAGCTGCCCCGAGCTAAAAGTATTTAATATATCATGTTTAGCATCCCCATTTGAGACAAATCTCATTTCATCCTTATTTACAAATACACCCAATCCGTTTTGATAATCTTGAAGTATTTTTCCTGTATATATCAATAAAGGTACTCTTAATTGCTTTAAAGTATAATTTTTATATTCTTCTACCGCTTTATCATACACCTTACTTAGTTTATATAATTGTTGACGAATTTTAGTTACCTTTGCTTTTCTGATAATTAATTCTTTCATTTCTTTTCTGATTGTATGTATTTCGGTATTTTCCTTTTCCGAAACGAGCCCTTTAAGATATCTACATTTCTTTTTTAATGTTTCTATCGGTAACCCTTTCTTTATATCAGTGATATCTTTTCCATAAAATTTTTCTACATTATCATATTCGTGTTTATCATACAAGCTTTCAAATTCTGTGTTCTGTATATTCTTAATCATTCCAGATAAGACTCTTTGTATATCTATCACCATTTTATTCCTATCTGTTTGCGGCACATAATCTGTATTAGCTAAGTATTCTGCAACTTTCTCAACATTTGCCATCCTACCAGAATCACTGATAAACCCTTTTAACGATATTTTTCTTTGAACTATTAGATTGATAGTATTTTCGTCTAATCCATCCATGTATGGATGAATTATCTTCTTTACACGTTTAATCTCACTCTCTAGTTCATTACTTTTTAGCGCAATCCTTTCCCCTGTACTTCCACTTTCATTTTGCAATAATTTGTCCACTTCAGCAAAACCATCATTCAACAAATCTACATTTGCAAATTTTGTATTGCAAAACGGACATGCAGTTCCCTGTTCATCATACTCATTTTTTACATTTTTTAACGCATTTCGGGCACTTGATAATTTATCTATTATTTTCTGATTGGTAGAAAGTGTATTTCTCAAACTAACAATTTCGCTGGATATATTCTTAATTAGTGAAAAATCATATTCTTTCAAGTCTGGAATTAATTTCTTTAACGCCACAACATCTTCGTCTTTGTAGTTAGCCGCATCTGGAGTACCCTGCCTAAACATCAAGGTACTATTATATATCTGTATCATAGAATCCCACTTTTCCAGTTGCTGCTCTACTGTTTGTATTGAAATGAGATTATCAATTATATATTCTCTATTATCTGCATAATCTCCTATCGAATTCCCTTTAAGTATTTTCGAGATATCTTTATTCCATTTATAATTTCTATAATCACTTTCATTCTCCCAGAAAGAGATTATACTATCTAATATATTCACTCCCCTTTTAATCTCAGAAAGATTCGCCTCCGCAATGTTCTCTTTATCCCAAAAATATAAATTTGGATCTTTTTTATAAAGACCCAGATCCACATACTGCGGTTTTTCTATTTCATCTTGCACAATATTATTTGATAAAGTTTTTAGTTTTATTGCCTTATTTTTTAATTCATTTTCCAAAGTTATAATCTCATCATTAACCACATATCCGCTTGTTCCATTTCTGCTACCAATAAGATCTGTTACAACACTTTTTCTTTCATCTATAAAATCCGTTTTTAACAAAACGTTCATCGCATTTTTTCTATCAGAAATAGTTCTTTTCAAAAAATGCACCGATTCCGCCTGCGAAACATAATAGTACACATTAAAATTTTCTGCCCTATATTTTATTGAAGTTTTATTATCTACAGCATCTTTCCAATTATCATAATTACAAAGAAAACTATCCAATTCTTCTGTAGAAATAAATTTCTTAATATCTCCATAGCATATTGAATTTTCAATTTCTAATTTATTATTATTTGATATTTTTGCAAATAGTGTGAGAAACTCATTTTCTTGTCTTTTTAATGTTAATACAACATATCCGTCTACATTTGCTTTATTAAGCAATATATTTTTTCCCAGATTAGTTTTTTTATTCTCAATTGCTGTATTAAGACGTGTAATATTTTTCGAAAAAATCAATTCGATTGCATCAAAAAAAGTCGTTTTTCCAAAACCATTTGGTCCAGATAAAATAATGGGATTTTTTTCATAATCAATACAAAATTCATAAAACTTCGCATTGTCAAAACATTTAAAGTTTTTCACACGCAAATTAACAATTTTATATTGCATCATTCCACCTCCTCTATTAATTGATTTATAATTTTATCAATCTCTTTTTCCGTAATGTTATCTTTTTCTAAAGATATTAATTCTTCCAATGCAATCCTTTTTTCTTTAATCGCTTCATCATACTCTACTAAATCATCGTTCAAAGAATCTTTGACCATTTTTTCTAATGAAATATCATCAGATGTTGCTTTAAATTGATATTGCAAAAAAGGTATCTTTGAAAACAACCGGATCACAAGCTCATAAACACTATTAGTATTTGTTCCATTCATAAGAGAATAATAATTCTCCTCTACATCTGCCAACTGAGAAAATATCTCAACAATATTTTTATCACTATAATCAGCTAAGACTTTTTGCAATCCGGTAACTTGCTTTTCTGTATATGGTAGAATATATCTTTTAAAATAATCTGGAGATTCTTCAATTGAATAAATCAAATTTCTATATTTAGACAGCATATTTATTTCCGAAAATTCAACAAGATATATTGCTGATGTATTTTTATCAATCTGCGACACCTCTTGCTTATTTTCAAAGGAACTAATTATAGAATGCTTGATTCCCTCTTTTTCATTTCCACTATTAATATACTCTTCCTCTAATTTACTTAATTCTTTTTTTATCAACTCTTCATCATTTGAGATATTAGTACAATCAATAAAATTTAAGATAAAATAGCTTACAATATTTTTGTCTGCATTAACAAAAAACATTTTGTTATTTTCTTCCCACGTTTTTATAAAATTATATTCTCCAAACAACTTAATCATTATATCTTTCATTACTTCAATTCTCCTAATGCAGTCTTTCTATCTACAAGTTTGATAACTTTAGGTCGATTACAGTCCTTTTTCATCTTTTCAACTGTAGAAGAAGTTATTTCACTTATCTCACTTAATTCGTTACCTGTTAACACATTTACGTCTCCCCCGTTAAAGAATAGATTTTCCTCACATAGACGATCTGTAATCAAAACATCACATTCATATAACAATGACCTATCTGCTGCTTTTTCTAACTCTTTTCTCAGATTTTTCTGAAATTCATCTATATCATAACTACTATCTAATGTTAACCTGTATGTCTTGTTTCCGTCTTTTATCGTTTCATATGCATTATTTCTTCTAAGCCCTAACGTTTTAATCTCATCCAAAAGATTTAGAAATAAATGAGAAACTAAGCTGTCTTGTGGCAAATTATTATTTTTTCCTACTTGCGGGGTTTTTAATAATAAATTATGTATTATCTGGTTTTTATCAGCCTCTGATTTATCATCCAAAATACTAATCTGCTTAAATAAATTGCAAACATCGGAATCTGCACAATCCCTACAATTACTTTCAACACAATTACTCCACGGCTCATTTGGGTACTCTGCATACGCATCCCGGATACTCCTCAACACCTGAAAATATTGATATGCAACCGTATCTATTTTTTCGTGATAATCTACCGATATCTGTTTTACTATTTCATCAAATGTCAATATACATTTCCCACTCTGATCTTTCTCAATATAAAAATCCGTAATTTTTTCTTTCATATACAAGAATAGTTTTTCGTATACTAACGCTGCATAATCATCATCAACAAATGTATAATGGTGGCATTTTATTTTTAATATATCAAGTATGATATCATATGCTTTTAATCGGATCTCTTTTGTATTATCATATTTTTCTTTATATACGCACAAATATGCTTCATCTTCAGGCAAGGATGGATTGTCCTTTTTAAACGTTTCTATCTGTTCCTTTATAATTGCTTTATACGTTTCTAAAGCATTATCAATCTCTCTAACTGCCATTTCTATTTTTGCTATATCTTTTGAATTACCAGACACAAACTTTATAATACTATAAACATCTGCCTTTTTATTGTTTCCCGACACTCTATCGAGAATAATATAATCGTCTTCTTTATCTGTAGTCGGAATATCTTTTTTTAGTATAACCTTTTTACCCAACTTTTCCTGTAGCATATCAATATAAGCCAATGTTGTTGAAACAAACTCTGATGGGATTTTCTTCCTTTTCGATACATGGAAATACCCATATTCTGCTTTATTCTGAAGAATTCCTATTATAAATGAAAATTTATCATTTGACTCTAAGTTTACTGCACCTGCCTTAACTTGATGTATGGAAATATATTTATCATTTTTTCTTATAGAAAAATCTTCTTCTCCCTCAATTTGTAAATCATAGTCAGAAATACTCATGCCTTTCTGTAATAAATCAAATATATTTTTCAAAGCTATGTACAAAGCTATATGCCCTTGATATTCATAACTCTCCCATGAAGTAATTGCGTTTATAGGCTTAATCAATATCATTTCTGTTCTTTTTAACAAACTTTGTTGTCAAAATCCTCCTCTCCTTTTTACGACCTTTTTCATTACACTATAAAGAATAAGGATATCCACAGAAAAAATCAATATTTTACGTTATCATTTTTCCTATCAAACAATTTTCTTTAACTTTTCTCATTGTCCCTTTCCAATATATTAACTTAATTGTCAATAACATCGAATTTGTAATTCTAAATTTCAAAAGAGCTCCAGATTTCCCGAAGCTCTTCTATAAATCAATATACACTTGTATTAATTGAGTCTACATAACCCCATCTATTTTACCACTTCTGAATTACATTCCCGCTTGATTTGTGGCATTCCCTTTACATATATAGTAAACATGGTAACTTTCACGTTTCTATGCTATTCATATTTTCCAATTTAATCGCTTATATATTTGAGTATAACCGAACTATTCTAGCACTAAACTATATTTCTTCCGCATTTCTTACCCTATTTTTTATATTTTGATTAGATTCATTCATTTGGGGGATTTCCTCCCCCAGCCTTTAACAATGGCTCTTCGCTGTAATTCGTACTTTTCCCACATTGATTTTGGAATAAGGATCATTTTGAGTTTTGGCTACTCCAAACTTCTTAATTTCTTCATCCATCTTATTATCTAATACATGGGTATAAATATTTAACGTAATACTGATACTGGAATGTCCTAATAAAGATTGTACAACCTTTGGCTCCATTCTATTTTCAAAACATCTTGTTGCAAAGGTATGTCTCAATGTATGCGGATGAAAGTCCCGGATTATCTTTGGCTCTCTTTGTTCTTGTTCTGCTAATACTGCTTCTTTTTCACGGATTCTCTTAATTACTTTTTTCACTTCCTTATCAACAATATATCTACTACAAGGACTTCCCATTCCTGTCGTAAATACTAAATCTGAAAATTCTTCCCCACTTCTCCAGCGTTCACCTAATTCTGCTTTTAATCGCTTTTGCTTTTCTTTCTGTGATTTTAACACTTCTTCCATTTCACCTAAAAATGGAATCTGCCTTGTAGAATTTACCGTTTTAGGACTGACCAACATTTCTCTCTTCTTTCCATTGCAATAGCTGCAACTCAAAGAACGCCTGATCGTGATACATTTCTTTGAGAAATCTATATCTGACCATTGCAATCCGCCCAATTCTCCAACTCTTACTCCGGTCAAACACATAAAATAAAACATTTCCTTATACCAACTGTCCTCCACCTCATTTAATAATGCATTTTGCTCTTCTTGCGTCAGGGCAATTTCTTCTTTTGCTTTTTTGTATGTCCACGGAACTTCTACAATCAGACACGGATTGCTTGCAATCATCTGATTTCCGACTGCAAATTCCATACATTCCCGTAACCGTCCCAGAGCCTCTCTCATAGCGCTGTTTGAAATTCCCTCTTGCTCCATCGTATTCAAAGCTCTTTGGACATCCAATGGTTTTATATCCTTCAATTTTTTTGAACCTATATAAAATCCAAAGGTTCTTTTAAAATTATTCTTCATCGGATGGATACTTGTCTCTTTCACTTTATGCGCCTTCACTTCTGCAAACCATTCCTCGAACCACTCATTTAAGGTTATCATTGTTTTTCGATAATCAATGCTGTTCTTCACCTTTTCTTTTGCCTGATTAAACTCTTCAATCAGATGATCTAAATCCGAACTATACAAACAGATTTTAACTCCGTTTACCATTGCTCTTGCTTCATAAGTTCCTTTGTTTTCTCGTATTCCTTTTGGTAATTTCTTAGCCATAAAGCATTCCTCCTAAATAAGACCTGTGATTTGTTTCACACTCAAATTAGCAGTCTTTTATAAATAAAACAAAGGTGCAAATTTTATATTCACACCTTTGACATTTCTCATTTCCTAATTTGCGCTAAAAGCCATTTATCCAGCAGTATCTTATGTGCATACTTTCGATTACCTATTCGTACAACAAAGATCTTTTCATTCTCTTTCATCAGCTGCCTTGTTTTTGTTTTTCCCAAATTCAAGTATTCTGCTGTTTCTTCTACATTCAATAAAATTTTCTCATTGTCCACATTATCCCTCTCCTCTTCAAAAATATTTCTTCCTTATTAAATAGTCATACCCTTTCCTGCTCTGGCAGAACATACACACTTCTTTCTTCCTTTGCCCATAATCTGCTCTTTTGATAAAATGTTCCGGCGATTCATAAAAGATTTTTGCACACACTGGACAAAGACATAGTTGAATCGGCTTATCCAATTTTCGCACGCCGGTACTTGTCCGCAGTGCTTTGTCTACCTTTAACATCTGCTGTCTATCCAAAATTCCCACATACTCTCTCAGCCTGCTTTTATCAATCGTCCGCACCTGTTCCAAAAGTACCACGGAATTTTTCTCCAATCCTTTCCGGTCTCTCAATATCACATGCGTCGGAAGTTTTGTTTTTGGCTTGCTTGTAACTGCCGCTACAATCACGGTCGGGCTATACGCATTCCCCGTATTATTCTGGATCACAAGTACCGGGCGGATACCACCCTGCTCACTTCCCACAACTGGACTTAAATCTGCATAATAAATATCGCCTCGTCTGATTTCTCTTTCTTCCATCACGTTCCTCCTCATAGATTCCACTGTCTAAATGTCCTCGGATATTTCCTTATAGGAAACAGAGACAGCCTCCATACGGAATACTGCCTCTGAACTTATGTATCAGCCGGATTCCTGATCTTTTCTTGCTTCATCCTCAATGACTGTTTCTTCTCTTTCCTCCGGCTACCATTCTTTGCCTAAATCAAGCCTATTTGTCCCCGACACCCCGGCTTTCTGTGTAAAAATACACGGGAACTCATCAAACGACTGACTGCGAATCAGTTCCACGGGAATCGCACCCCTCCGGGGATCGCCCGAAGCTGCCCTCACTTGTTGCGGTATCTTCATTTCCATAAGTAAATATCTTTTGGAAATTCTTCGCATACACGACTTTATGACCGGACAGGAGTATCATTATCCCTGTTGTCTGTCATCGCCCTGCCAGCAGCAATCTGACAGTCAGAATCAAATCTTGTTCGCTCCATGAATGAAACAAATCAGACGGAAACCGTTTCTTCTCTCTTCGCGTGGGATTTCGCTGCCTTTCTCTCATTCACATCATGGCGGATCGTTTCATATAGCTTACGCTCATCACGATAACAACAGGAACGTGCCTGATGAATGGATATCCAATTATCAAGGTGCGCCCATTTACCATTTGTCGGGAAACAGGAAGAAAATGATCTTCCTCACTTGTTTCCCACTTTTAGAGCAAAAAGTAGCCTGCGAAACTCTATTTTTCTAACTCTTTTTTCAACTTTTCCAGAGCAGCGTCAATCGAACGTTTCACCGGCATCTTCGTACATCCCTCCAGTTTTGCGATCCGTTCATATGTCATACCATCAAAAAAGTACAAAATCAGCCTGCGTTTCTGAATCTCAGGGAGTTTCTGTATTGCCCGGTGCAGCCTTTCCGCAAGCAGCTTCTCCAACACCACATCTTCCACACTTTCCGGTTTCTGTACTGCCCGTCCATTTAGCGTATGCTCCCAAAGTTCCGAATGCTCTATGTACTTGTCCCACTGATGCAGATACGAAATATCCCGCAGTTCAAATTCATCAAATGCTTCATAGAGCTCCCGGCTGATCTCAAATTCATGCTTTTGATGCTCTCCGTCTAAAAACTCAATATAGTAACTTCCGTTTCTTTCACAAATGCTGTACGGATTGTATTTATCTTTTCTTCTTTTTGGATGTTTTCCTTCCATGTCCTTTCCTCCGATCTGAAAATTTTTATGAAAATTTCAAATCGAAAGGCGGACCTCTGATCTCCTGAAACCGAACCGGTTTCAGAACAATCAAAAAGGGATATGATCCTCAACTGCATTGATAAAGCGGCAAATAAAGTCAAAAAAATCAGGTGCATTACAAAACAGAATCAAACCGTCTTGTAGTACACCTGCATTCCCAAAACATTTTTCTATATGAAACTGACTTTTTTTAATCGTTTATCAATGACATCCCCCTGAACCTTTTCTCCCATACATCCCTCTCTCATGTATTGCACTGCATATTTTTAGTCCATTACAGGTATATTCATAACCGATGACGTGTACTGTAAACTATACATGAGGTGAATTGTAATGGATAAAATAAGAGAAAATCTCGGAATTGTAGTCAGAGAAGCCCGTGAAAAGACCGGACTCACACAATCTGAATTGTCTGAAAAACTCGGTCTGGGTGATAAAACCATTTTAAACATAGAAAACTTCCGTGGAAATCCAAAATTTGACAGTCTGTATCCTCTTGTCAATTTTCTCAAAATTCCCGGAGATAAGTTATTCTACCCGGAACTGAAGGATGACGAACCAAACAAGCACCAACTGCTTTTGGAAATCCAATCCTGCAATGACCGGGAAGCTGCTGAACTTCTTCGAGTTACCCGCTATATGCTGGAACTACTCCGCAAACGCAATTCCGATTCAGAGCAATAATCAGCCGAAGATTCCTTTTGGCTGACTATTGCTCTTTCTACTATAAAAGATTTTATAAAAGAAATCGGTAAAAACTTGGTAGTAAACTGGTGAGCATTTGGTACGTTTTGCGCATAAAGAAACGGTACTGATCACTTTAACCAGTACCGCTTCTCTCATTCATTCCATGACTAAATTTATAACCCACACCCCAAACATTCTCAATATAAGGTGTTCCTTTTGGGTTCTCTCCCAGTTTCTTCCGTAATTGTTTCATCTGACAGGTCACTGCATTATCCACATCAACCGCTACTTCCTCACACCAGATTGATTGATAAATCTGCTCTTTCGTATATACCCATCCCGGATGCTCTGCAAGAAGAACAAGAATATCAAATTCTTTTCTTCGCAACTCTATCTGCCGGGATGCAATCTGAACCCTCCTGCATTTTAAATCAATTACCAACGATCCGAAAATGAAAATTGTATCACCCTCTTTAAAATTGGTTAATCTTTTCATATACACTGTTCTCTAATCACTCTTATCTTCTTTGATATAATGTTATGCACCGTACTAAACTGTCTCGCTCTAAAACATTCACTTTGAATTTTCACTGTGCTGTCCGTAGCCGTTCTACCACCGTTTTTTGTGCCATTTTGTTATAGCAAATTAAAGGTACAATAGCTGTAATAAAAACCAGAGGAATAATACATAGAAACACCGGAAGCAAAGTGAAATGCCATGTGAAATAACTTAGTTCTGCTCCCATCATCCGAACCACCGTAAAACTTCCCACAACAGAAAGTATCAGAGAAGCTAAAAGTCCTAATACAGAATATCCTATACCCTCATATATCAACATCTTTTTAACTTGACTGCCGGTCATTCCAACAGATTGCAACATGGCAATCTCTTTGTGCCGGGACAGAATGGATGTCATCATGGAATTGATAAAATTCAATATACCAATCAAAGCCAGAATCATACATAGCGTGCCGCCTACAAGACGGTACATATTAATCATCCCGTCATAGGTTTGCCGCAATGTCACTTTTGAAAGATAGTCCAAAGAGGTGTCAGTATTTGTAGTATAGTTTTTCAGCCAATTTTCAGTTGCAAGCAAGTTTTTATCATCCACATTGAAAATGGTTTTCATAGCCGATTGATCAGCGGATACCATGTTGCCCAAGAGTTCACTAGATGGAAAAATATAATCTAAACCCATATCCACTTGTAAAGGAGTTTCCAAGGCTTTCGGAATATCTACCACCGCCAACACATCATATACTTTGCTTGTTCCGTCAAGCTGCGGTACACTGATTTTGTCTCCTGGTTGATACAGACAGAGAGAACCATCACCCATCATTCGTAGCGACGTTACATATACACCAGTTCCAGCTTTCCACTTCTCCGTGTTCAACTCACCATCAAGAACTTGCACATACCCCGCCGGAAAATCGTCTAAGCCGTACACATTGACACCATGTTCCTGCCGCACCATATAATTGTCGAAATCTTTTGCAATATCGTCAGAAGAAGCAGCAAGCTCCTGTAATCGTACAAAATCATGTTCCGAAAGCGGCTGTTTAGAAGTCCACAGATACACATTCCCTATATCTTCAAGACCATTCAGGCTTTCAGCCTCACGAATGAAATCCTGTTTCACATTTGCCGTGTTATACGGTGCATAGCTGTTGATTACCGTTGTATCAGAAACTGTAAAATCCGTGAGACTAAAATCAGCCACAAACTTATCGAAGTCAAAGGAAGTTACATAGGTATAGACGCTGTTCAAAAGAACGATGCTAAGCGCAAAGGACAAAGTGACAATCGTTACTTTCTTCTTGTTGCGGTCAAGATTGCTTTTTGCCATCATGGCTATGTTAATGCGTTTACTGCGACGACCTTTCTTTTTTCTTCCTACATGCTCGATATAGTGTAGCGCTTCCATCGGGGAAACTTTGGATGCCTTCGCAGCAGGTTTTTGGCAACTAATGAAAACAGTGATTAGCGAAAAAACAATCGCCACGAAAAAGATCAACGGATTTACCGTGGTAACCACTCGCATATCATCGGTCAACATATTTACAATCACAGGAAGTAATAGACGACCAATCGGCCAGCCCAGCAACAGTCCAAGAGGGATACCCACTAGGGATAGCTTGATTGCTTTCTTGTAGACAATTTTCCTGATTTGTCTTGCAGTAGTTCCCAGCGTTTTTAACATTCCATAAAACCGAATATCCTGTGCTATCGAAATATAGAATACATTGTAGATCAAAAGATACCCTGCGATAAAGATAACCAAAATACCGGCTGCAAGAGGCAATATGGAAAAAAGACTGATTGTCGCCGTTTCGTAGGCATCATTGATACTTACTCGTTCATCCAAACCGTATTTAGAAGTCACTTCCAATGCCTGATCTTCAATATCCCATGCCGTAGGCATCATCATAACACTGTCAATATAGCCAGTTCCCACAGGAGGGGTTGTTCCATCTGTTTTCCCATGAACAATAGGCGCTACCTGTTCCGTGTATTCTTCAGATAACAGCATCGTTTGACGATAAGCCACCGCATCCCCGTCCCAAATGCCACAGAGCGTAAAGGTGTCGGTAAATGTATCCGTATCTGTTGTAAATGTCAGTTCCATCTGCGTGCCAACTTTATCCGGCAATCCCATCGCAGCCAGAACAATGCGACTGGTGGCAATCTCATTTTTCTGTTCTGGCAGATGTCCGGTGTCAGGATTGTTGAAAGTCAGTTCTGCATAAGTTTCATCACCATATCTCAGTTCCGTGGGAGTTTTATTGAATTTGTCTCCTACGGCATTGCCAATGATGACAGAATAGCCACTGTCTTTCACCCCTATGTCAGATGACAGCAGTTCATATTCTTCCCAAGATAACCGTTTGATTCCTGCATGAGCAGAGGTGCCAGTTGTCCTCATATTACTTTCCTGCATAGCAGTTTGCAAGCTAATGGCAATCGTAAACAAGCTGGTAAAGAGCAATGTAGCAAGTGTGATTGCTAAAACCGCAATCGTATTTTTCTGTGCTTTCAAAGAACGCTTCGCCAGAAGCTTCAGGACAGGTCTGTTGTTGTTCCCAAATAAAATATCCGTCATGATTCCATCCCCCCTTACTCTAAAATCCTACCGTCCTCAATACGGATAATGCGATCAGCAAGTTGGGCAATCTCATTGTTATGGGTAATCATGATTAGTGTCTGATGCAACTTTTCACTAGTAACCTTCAATAAACCAAGAACGTCACAACTTGTTTTACTGTCCAAATTCCCTGTTGGTTCATCGGCAAGTACCAACATCGGCTTTGTAATCAATGCTCTTGCAATGGCAACTCGTTGTTGCTGACCACCTGATAATTCACTTGGCATATTATTCAATTTATCTTCCAAAACTAAGAGTCGTACAACTTCTTTTAGAAAATTTTTATCTACATGGTTTCCATCTAATTCTGCCGGTAACACAATATTTTCATAAACATTCAACACCGGAACAAGATTGTAATTCTGAAATACAAAACCAATATTTCTACGCCGAAAAATCGTCAGCTGCTCATCATTGAATTTTGATATATCTTTCCCATTTATGATAACTTTACCGGACGTAGGGTTATCTAATCCTCCAATCATATTGAGTAGGGTAGTCTTGCCAGATCCACTTGTTCCCACAATAGCAATAAATTCCCCTTTTTCTACTGTAAATGAAACGCCATCCAATGCTTTTGTGATATTCGGCTCTGCCCCATAATATTTTTTCAATTCTGTCGTTTCTAAGATATTCATATGAACACCGTCCTTTCTTTTTGTTACCCTTATCATAACAACCAAACCTCACAGAAATGTCACGACAACAAAGAAATTTCGGTGTTTTTGGGGCTGAAATGTCACAATCCTGTGACATTTCAACTTTCTCTTCTATTTTCTCAGGAGACGCACCGAAAACGTAGAACCTTTTCCCGGCTCGGAAGCCACCACAATATACCCGCCCTGAAGGGAAATAATCTCCCGGGCAAGATACAATCCGATCCCGATTCCTTCCGCATCGTGTACCGTATCTTCCCGGTAAAAACGTTTGAAGATCGTTCCCTGATGTTCCTCGGAAATCCCAATTCCATTATCTGTAATGTCAATCTTTACATACATTTCCCAACATTCCACCGATACCTTAATCTTTCCGCCTGTGGCTGTATATTTCACTGCATTATCCAGAATATTAAACAAGGCTTCCGTCGTCCATTTTCGATCATGGGAAACCAACAATCCCTCCGGGCAGTCTACTTGCACATCAATCTTCTTTTTCTCTGCATTTAAGAAAATACCGCCCAGTGCTGCCGCCAGTGTTTCATAAATTGACTGTTCTTTCTGTTCCAGAGAAATCACGCCTGTTTCCAATCGGGAGGTTTTGATCATCGCCTGCATCAGAAAATCCAACTTATCCAACTGACCGCTCTGTGCGGCTAAAAATTCCTGCTGTTTCTGTGCCGGAACCTTCTGCTCCAACAGTGTATTGTTGATCATTTTCAGATTTGCAATGGGCATCTTCACCTGATGGGAAATATCAGAAATCAACTCCTGCAAATCTTCCCGTTCTTTTGCAATGTGATTCCGGTTCTCCTGCATAACTTCATACAGTCGTTTCAAGCGATAATGAATTTTATAAAACAGTCCTTCCTCCTGCTGTCTCTCTTCCGGCAATTCCTCTTTCCCGGACATCAGCCCGTCCAACAGTTCACAAAGCTGGTCAGAAAATAAGACCAATTTTTTCCGGACAAACTTTACAAAAAGCACTCCGCATCCAAACACAAACACACCAAAGCCCAGCACACACAAGGTGGCAGCTACATTCCCGGTCATCCACAATACAGCAATGCTGATTCCGATGGCTGCCATCCATAACACCAGTCCTAAGAAGATGCAGATATGGTTGATGGAAAGATGAGTTTTCCTTCTCACTTTTGAACACCTCCCACCCACATATATCCCATACCATAAACGGTTTTGATATACTGCTGTCCGTTGGTCTCAATCTTGTTTCTCACTCTGCTGACCGCTACTGTCAGCGCATGTTCATCCACAAAGTTCTCGTCAATATCCCACAGCCTTTCCAAAAGCATCTGCCGGGTTAATACATTTTGCGGATTCTTCGTAAAGATTTTAAGCAATCGGTATTCCAGCGGGGTAAATACCAACGCCTTTCCCGCCAACGAGGCAGTCATTTCTTTAAAATCAATGGCAAATGTTCCGTCGTCATACTTATCTTCTTCCGACTGCTTTGCAATCCGGCCTAATAATGCTGCCAGTTTCTTCTGAAACACACTCATAGGAAATGGCTTAGTCACATAATCATCGGCTCCCAATTCATAGCCTTTTAGCATATCGCTTTCCATATCATTTGCGGTTAGAAAAATTACTGCTGTTTCTGGGCAGCGCTTTTTTGCCTCCTTACAGAAATCAAATCCATTCCCATCCGGCAAGTTCACATCCAGTACGATCAACTCATACCTTTGTTTCTCAATATAATTTTCCGCCTCTTGCTTACAGAGTGCAGAGTCCACCTTGTATCCGGCGGCATTTAAGTTGTAGCATAACGTATTATTTAATAAGTGGTCATCTTCGACTACTAAAATATGCATCGTATCACATCCTTTTTCTTTTTAGAGTATCACCCAAATGTCACAGAAACCTCACGAAATACTCTTTTTTTCTGTTTTATTTTACCTTGATGATTTTTCCTTGTCCACAATCCGATGTTTCCTTTATAAAAAAGCCCGTGATACTGTCGTGAAAAGCAGTAGCATGGGTTTCTCAATATCTGTTCTTTATCTTCCATTATAAAATTTCTCTATCTCTTCCCATCTATCAAATCATAACTCAGATCCAAAAAATCCAGTATTTTCGCTTCACTTACTGTTCCGTCCAACAGTATCGTGATCCAATACTTTTTATTCATATGGTATCCCGGAAGAAAACCATAGGTCTGTGTCAGAAGTCCCACCATATCCGGTTCGCACTTTACATTGATCACATCCACGATCCCCTCTTCTTTTAATCCCAATCTGGATTTTTCAACCTGCATCAATACTGCATACCATTTTCCATTCTTATGTCGAAGCACTGCGCTCTTCGGTGATGTTTCCCAGAGATACTCCGGAACTGTTCCATATTGCTTTCTTACATATTCAAAGATTTCTTCCCGTTTCAAATATTTCACTCTCCAATGACTCTATGTTCTCAATCTGATAATTGTACTTTTCAAATTTGTAATAGGCAGGACTCTCGCCCTGCCCGCCTTTCCTATTATAGCATTGTTCCTTCGCTCTTACAATTTTTCTCCTGCTTTTCTTAATATGCCGGAACACCATACCCATATATCGCTGTACTTCCGATACTATAACTTCTCCGGTTGACTGCATCACTACTATTTCCTTCAATGGTATGCACAACGCCATCCACCGTACTTTCCACGATTCCCACATGGTCGATGCTTCCATCATTTCCCCAGTCAAAGAAAATGAAATCTCCCGCCGCCGGGGTATAACTTCCATCCTGAAATTGTCCATTGTTTTGGAACCAATTTACACCGACATCGCACTTGGCAAACTTCGGTATCACACCGCTTTCAATATAACCGCATTGATCGGCACACCATGATGCAAAACATGCACACCATTCTACCCGGCTGTCAAATCCATACCAACTCCAATACGTCTCTCCGCCATTTCCTTCCTGAGACAGCGCCACCTGCACGATTGCCTGACTTCCCGTTCCAGTCGGAATCCGTCCAAATGGGTAATAGCGCAGCACATGAGAAACGTACTGCTTGTCCCCGTAACTGCTCCATCCCAGTTTTTCTGCCATCATATCGGAAAATTCGATTGCATTCGCCGGAGTGTAGCCTCCATCTTTTTCTTTTGCCCACGGGATATAACCATTTCCGTAATTATACCCCTGAAGTGCCAGCTTAATGTGTTCCATATCCACCGGAGTTTCCACTTCTGCGCTGACCAGACACGCTTTAATCTCCTGAACTCCGCACTCAATGGAATATGCCGGATCAGTAATCCCGTTGGACTGTCTTGGAAACCAGGTATTAAATGCCCCTTCGGAACTCTGCATTGGATCAAGCCCCAATCCCCCACTTTCCTGCATCATAATCGCTTTGATCAATTCCACGTATTCTCCGATACCATATTGTTTGGCATATTGACGGATCAACGGTTCATATGCTTCTACTTCTGCGCTGACAGCAGAAACCGTATTAGAATTTCCCCCGCCTGTCACACAAAGAATACCTCCAAACAGTACCACAACCAACAAAATCAGCACCGCAATCCATCCCCCTGCCAAAAGCGCTGTCACAAGCGCCTTTGTCCCTGCAATAATCGCCCGGACAGCCGCTAACGTGGCTCTTGCAGTTGCCTTTGCGGTCTGCACTGCTGTTCTTGCCGCCTGCCTGGCTGCCATCGCTGTTTTTTCTGCTGTCTTTGCTGTTGTCTGTGCCAACCATTTCGCCTGAACTGTGGCAGTCTGACTCGTCTTCGCCGTATTATGAACCGTCTGCTTCGTACTTTTGATCGTCCGGCTGGCAGTTTTCACCGTTCCTTTTCCGGTCTGTTTCCCTTTACTCCCCACAGTTTTGATTGTTTTTTCTCCGGACTCTATGGTTTTAATGGTGGCATTTTGAAGTTTTCCTACGGAAACTCGTTTCTTCTTTGCCAACTCCTGCCCTGCTCTTTGCAGTTGCTCTTTCGGCTGGTTGAAGGTGTCCGCAGACACCTTCCCCTTTGCTCTTTGACGCTGCATTCTGCCGCCTTGCATTCGTACCTGATGCACTACCCCGAACACACTTCGTTCTGCCCCGGCTGCAATCTGATTTTCTGCATCTTCCACAGGTGTTTCCGCTGTTGGTTCTCTTGTCTCCTCTGTCTGTTCTTTCGTCCGCACATATGCCCGCTTTACATGCTCGGTTCCCGTTGCCACTTTGTCCAATACCTTGATGTCTTTGCGAATCTTGCGCGTCTTAATCTCCTTACTCATAATCCTACCGTTCTTCCATATGCGGACACACTTTACCGGAATGGAACTCCCTGCAAAATTCCGGATACTTCAACCGGATTGCCTCGAAGAAATAAGGCGCATATCCACAATCAAAAAGCTCATAGGGTGTAGACATCCTTTCTGCTCCTTTCTCGCTGTATCCGTTCCATAAATTAAAGGCAAGCCGGGTAATCCGCATACTTCCGCTTGTCTGCCATCCTTCATGCAATGCCCCCGGATTGATACAATCTTCCTGAAAAGAAAATAACCGTTTCACATTGTCTCTTGTCATATCTGAAATTCCAACACAGTAAAAAAATGCCTGATGATAACTGTCCTTTTTCTTCGCCTCCTCCATCATGGTAAAGAAAAATTGTTTGTGCTCTTTTGATGCAAATCGTAATTCCATCTTCTTTTCCCCTTTCTATGGCTGCCGATTCCGGTTGGCATGATCCTCGCCCGGTTTTGTCGTCATGAGTTGATAAAGCTTTGTATTTTTCGGAAACTGGTTCACAAATGGCACAAGAGAACTTCCATATTTGATTAGTCCACATCCCGCATCTGCATTGGTGATATATCCCATCTGCTCATTGGAAATATTGAGTAACTGTGCCAGTTTCTCCCGATCCGGCGCCGCCTGATTTAACATCACGATATACTCGCTGTTGGACAACATGGTTCTTGCAAGAACGGAATCCAACAGATAATCTACATTCTGCGTAATGGCATTCGGATAGGCATTTCTCTTACGAAATCTGCGCCATGCAGAGTTAAAGAACGCTCCGGAATACTCATTTTCAAAGACTACATGGAACTCATCCAAGAAAATATGGGTACGTTTTCCCAGTTTCCAGTTCTCTGTCACACGGTTTAACATCGCATCTGTAATGACCAAAAGCCCCATCGTCTTCAACTGTTTTCCCAAGTCTAAAATGTCATACACCACCATCCGATTCTTCACATCCACGTTACTTTCATGGGCAAAGGCATCCAGACTTCCGCTTGTAAACAATTCCAGTTCCAGCGCAAGATCCTGCGCTTCCCGCTCTGGCTGCTCCAGTATTTTGTCACGGAGTACACAAAGTGTCGGTACATTTCCGTCTCGTTGGTAATCGTCATACACTGCGGCAGTACAACGGTCTATAATGGATTTTTCTTTAGCACTTACGCCCCTTTTGTCTAACTGCTCAAAAAGCGATAACACAAATTCTGACTTATCAATAACCGGATTGCCACCGTCCCCATAACCTTCCACCATATCCATAGCGTTGATGTGGTCTTTACTTCCTGCCGCAATCCGGATGACTTCTCCCCCCATCGCCTCGATGAGTGATGCGTACTCCCGCTCCGGATCACAAATTAAAATGTCATCCCCGGTTGCAAGGGCAAGGAATACAATCAGCATTTTTGCACTGAACGATTTTCCACTTCCCGGAACACCAAGTAAAAAGGAATTGGGATTCAGCAGCTTCGCTTTATTGCACATGATTAGATTATGGGAAATTGCATTTTCCCCGCAATAAATACCACCCTCATCCATAATCTCCTGCACCCGGAAAGGCATCAGCACCGCAAGGCTTTCCGTTGTCAGCGTGCGAACCGCATTGATTTTCCGTTGTCCGATGGGTAAAGCGGTATTCAGTCCGTCCATCTGCTGAAATTTTAAAGTAGACATCTGACACAAATGCTGCCTTGCAATAGTCAGAAGTGTTTCCGTATCTGCATCCAGCTCTTTCTTCGTATCTGCGGTATGCACAATCGTCAAAATTCCAAACATCATCCTCTGGTCACGGGTAGTCAAATCATCCAGAAACTCCTTGCTTTCTTTTCGCTGCTGCTCCATATCATAAGGAACAACTGCGGAAAAGTTATTGTTTGCGTTCTGTCTTCTCTGCCAGTTAGTTATATTTGTCTCCACACCAAGAAGCCGGTTCTCCACTTCCCGTACCGCCTCATCCGTCGGAACCGGAATGATGTCAATACTCAGCATCAGATTACGGTTTAATTCTGTCAGTTCCGCAATCATATCGTCTTTGATATAAGACGCATAATCCCGCAAAAACAGCACTCTTCCATAACGGTCTCCCATTTTAAAATGATCCCGTTCAAACTCAAAGCTGTCTGGACAGATAAAATCTTTAAAGCTGTGTCCTTTCTTCATTGCCTGCGGCAGATCAAAGAAAAAGGCGGTTTCCTCGCCCGCCCGGTAAAAATCATGTAATGCCCGCAGTCGTTCTGTCGCATCCAATTCCACACATTTGGAACCCAGTCTTGCAAAATGCCCCATCAGATCCGTTCCCACCCGTGCAAAATAGCTTCTCGCCTCTTCCACTGTTTTCTTATACACCGATACCGTCACATACTTTTCCTGCACCATGCGATTAGAACCAGTTGCCTTCTCCAACAACATTTCGTTGTATTCCTCCCGGTACGCATCCAATCCATCTTCCCGCATTGGGATCAGGATTGCCTTTTCAAAGTCCTGTCGGTTCAGTCTTCGGTTGTTGATCGTAATCTTTGTGGTAGCTCCGCTGTCAAAGGAATTGAGCAGTTCGCTGTATTCCAAAAACATTGTCTCCTGATCTTCCCGGCTTGCCACCGCATAATTGATATCCATGAATTTATACGTCCGGGTAAACTTATTCCTCCCCACCTGAAAGACACCGTCTGCCCATACTGCCTGGATGGGAATAACCTGCTGTACACTCCTCGGTATACGAAACTTCTCCTTGTCCTGTTTAAAAATTGTCCTCAATGTCTTAATCATGTTTCTTTAACTCCTCCTTTTCCCGTGCCTCAATCTCTCCTTTTAGCAGCTCGTAATACAAATTTTCTGACCGGAACACCAGCTTTTTCGGAATAAGAAACTCGGATTTAAACCATGCCCACAAAAACTGCTCTGCGGTCATCCCATGATATTTGAAAAATCCCAACGCAGCAAAAGGCGCTGCCCCTAAGATACACACCCAGCTTACTGTCTCTGTTCCCATGTACGGACGGAGCAGAAAATAAAGTCCGACCGCAACCACGCAGGCGAAGACAGAAAAAAAGAACTGCCGCATGGACAGTCCGAAAAACATAGATTCCGTATAGTTTCGGATTTCCCGATTGATTTTTACTTCCAACGTTTGTTCCTCCTTTTACAATCCCATCATTTCCCGTACCACCCGGTCTGCCATCTTTACTGCACCCACCAGTACCAGCATATTGAAAATCAGTTCTCCGATATAACTCCACACCATCGTCACCGCCGCTGCATCCGCATCCACCGCCGGAGGCGAAGCCGCAAAGACAGAAAAGATAATACATGCCAGCACGATAACCGCACCTTCCAGACAAACCGCCGCATACGATTTCATAAAACTTTTTCCTACATTCTGTGTCGGCTCTCCGGCAAAAGACGCAAGAGGAACCGGCGCAATGGCAGTATACAGATACAGCCGGAAAAAGCGCCCATACACGCTCATAATCATAATGAAACTTAATACCGTGATAAACAGTCCTCCGATCAATGTTACCGCCCACAAGGGAATACTCTCAAAGAAACCGCAGTCTTCCACCGCTGTCACAATTTCTTCCGGTAAAACTGTCTGCTGCGGCTGTCCAAAGCCCGCCGCATTCATAATCGTACTCATTACACCCTGTATGATTTCAAAGAGCGCCATCATCAATTCCAGTCCATAGGTAATGACGCCTTTTGCAATGGCAAAACGGATAAATAATTTCAATGCATGTTCCGGTTTCTTCACTTCTACGAAACTTCCGCATGTTTTTACCACACCGACAACAAAGAATAACACCAGCAAAGCATAACCGATTGCCTGCAATGCTCCGTTGATGGTCACAATCACATTCCAGATATCACCGCCCTTGAATGTCTCCGGAGACTGTGTAATAATCTGCCAGATTTCCGCCAGCTTGCTGTTCCACGTTTCCAACGCATTGACGAGATTTTGTACTACCCAGTTGTCTGATTCCATTCACTAACCTCCTTTCCGGCAGCACGTTCCCCAAGCCGTTTTCTTTGCACTTGGGGAATCCTGCCTGTTTCTTTTTTATCCCGCAATCAAGTTCAAAATCTCTTTGGCAAAAGTAATGACCACACCGCCTGCCAACGTCAGAAATCCATTCGCTCTCTGACTTGGATCATGGGACTTTAAAGACAATCCGATCTGTACAATTCCAAATCCAAGCAAAATCATACCGATGGCACGGATCAGTCCGAAAATAAACTCGGACAGGTTATTGACTACTGCAATGGGATCACCGGCTGCAAATACCGTTGTTCCTCCCATCGTCACCATCAGAACCAGCATCAAGTACACGCCAAAAGCTTTTTTCGTCTTGGCTCCCATAGGAAGTTTCTGCATTCCTCCGGCTACTCCTCTCTTCTTACCTCTCATCTCTGTTTCTTTCTGCTGTCTGTCTCTCTGTTTAAGCATCATTTGTTTCTTCCTCCTTGTTTTGGCTAAATACAGTTTCCAATTCTTCATTCGAGAAAAGTTCCAACGTTTCCGCATCCACTTCTCCCACATCTTCTTCCTGAATTTCTCCCTCCAGACTATCCGTCAGGGAAATTCCTGCAACCGCTTTTGTCACTTCCCCGTGACGGTACGGTTTTCCTTTTCCATCCGTTGTAAGCGCAACATTCGGATGACTTAAAATATCAATCTTCTCATCTAAAATCGGGCGCTCCCCACGAATAAAAAGAAGCGCATAGCGGTTGTCCAGCATACGCACTTCGTCTGGCGTCATCAATTCACGCCCTGAGATTTGATAATTGGTAGAATAATTTCCAGAGTGTCCCGTTGATTTTCCATAGGTGTTCAGATCAATGGTGGCTTTTCCTAACAATTCACTCACATATTTATGGGTACTCTGCTCATTTCCTCCAAGATAAAGAAATTCATCATGAGGTAAGGTTCAGCTTGTCCTTTACAGGACTTGCATCCCCTCCCTCCCAAACCGCACGTACACCTCTCGATGTATACGGCTTTCCGCTTATTATATTTGCGGTATTAAGAATGAATCAGTTTATGACATTCGGGGCATACCACAAGAGTTTTCCGTCTCCTTTTGCGCATAAGGAGTATCCACTCCGCATTGCCCTTTAAATCTTTTAATTTCTTTACTTGATGGATTTCCAGATTTCTGCAATCCTTCCCACAAAGTTCACAGGTATGGCGTTCCACTCTCTGCTTCAGGGTGTTGGTTTTAGCGTATTTTGAGAATTGCGGAAGTTCACTCACATTATCGAACTTTGTAGCTGATTCTTTTCGCTTGAACCCATCTCTGTAAAAGGTCGTGGTTTTCCTCCCTGCTCTGGTATCATAAGCAACAGTAAACAATCCCCCGACACAATATCTGCGCTTGATTTCGTGAACGTTTGTCTTGTACTTGCAGGCAAATGTCTTGTACATACTGTACTTCATAAGATTTGCAAATCTGCCTATTTTAAATGAATCATTTGCTATGGCATAGTAGTTGTAAAGTCCACGAACTTCCGCATTATATCTTGCCAGAATTTCTATATCGCTTTGATTTACCAGTTTTCCCCTGTGTAGGGCTACAAATCTTTCTTTTCCGTTTTCGTTAATCTTGATTTTGATTGCATGATATTCCAGTAACTTCCCCACCCATTTTTCTCTGGGTACAAGCAGTTTCACCACACCTGCATTGCTTCTGATTTTGTATCCTCCTGCGGATTTCTTTAAATCCTGACTTCTGGATACCGTAATGTCATAGCCTAAAAATCTGGCTCTGTCTCCTGTATGTGTAACCTTTGTTTTGGTTTCGGACATTTCCAAATCCAGTTCCTCTCTGAGGAATCTGCCGACATCAGCTTTAATCTGTTCTGCGTCCGCTTTGCTCCCGATTACTCCGATAATGAAATCATCAGCATAACGGGTATATTGAATCCGTTTGTATGTCTCATCCAAAGGTTCCGTAGGAGTTAATTGCCTTGCTTGCTTTTCAAGCATTTTCAAATGTTTATTACGTTCCTGACGTTCTTCTGGAGATAAATCCGTCCACTTCTTTTTACCTGTACATCTGTAATAGGATGCCTTTTTGACAACTTTATTGTAGTCGGAGTTCATTTGTTTCTTCTTTCCTCGGTTATATTTCTGTGCGTATTCCTCCATGAATCTATCTAATTCGTGAAGGTACACGTTTGCAAGTACTGGACTGACACCTGACCCCTGCGGTACACCGCTGTATGTCCGGTTGTACGTCCATTGTTCCATATATCCCGCTTTTAAGAATTTCCAGATAAGCTGTAAGAACGTTTCATCATTAATGCGTTTTCTCAGCAGTCTGATGACTGTGTGGTGATTAAAGCTATCAAAGCAGGCGTGTATATCGCCCTCAACAAACCAGTTTGTTCCCGTAAAGGTTTTCTGTATCTGGTATAATGCTGTCTGACAGCTTTTGTTTGGTCTGAACCCATGAGATGTTTTCTTAAACACAGGCTCATAAATGCTTTCTAAAATCATTTTCACTACTTCCTGCACCAGTTTGTCATTGCCCGACTGGATTCCCAACGGACGCTTTTTATTGCTGTTTTTCTTAGCAATATATTCCCTTCGTGCAGGTTTTGGCAGGTAACTTTTATCCCGCATGGAATCAATAATCCTTTGGATTCTTTCGTCACCCATGCCATCAATGGTGGTTCCATCTGCACCGGCAGTCATACTGCCAGTGTTTGCATATATGTTTTTATATGCAAGCCAGTAGAACTCTGGATTGTACAGATTCCGATATAGTCTCTGAAACCTGTAAGATTCATTCTTTGACTTTTCCGTCAAACTACTCAATACTTGGATTGGATTTCTCAATGCCTCTCGCACCGTCCTTTCATATCGTATTAGTAAATAAGCTGCTCCCCTTCGCCATGTGAGCGTCATTAACGCCTCAGACTACTATGGGAGCTGTGTGACCATGCCCGTTACCGGGTTTAGGTCATCCCCAGTTAGTATTTATAGAATTAGCGTTTCGTGTTGTCGGCACCGACTTTCGCCATTTACCCGCTGTCTTGCGGTTGTCCTTCCATGAGTATCGCTTGCTTTCATAACTGCGAAATGAAACCAACATGGAATGGCATACGTTTCAATCCTTTTCGTATGCGGAGTCAGGATTCCCCCACTCTGGCTATCGTTCAGGCAGTTTAGCTTTGTACCTCATACACGAATTTTTATTCTTGAATTTCCAGATACATAGGATTAGTACCTTATCATTCAGGCTTTCGTCCATTGACAAAAGCGACAACATGCTACACTCCCCTTCGGGTTTCCCCTCTCGGATAAGTTGTAGAATAATAGGTTGTGATTTTTCATCATTTGATACTTTTACCTACTGCTTGCTAAAGGCAGTATTCCATAAATACCACGCCGCCGAATTTATAATGCGCTGGCGACTTCTGGGCGCACGCAGTTACCAATAATTGCCTCCCATTCTTTCTCAAACAATGCTTTTAATGCGGCAATGTTCTGTAAGACAATTGACACACTCACCGCTCTTGAACGCATAACACTGAGTATCTTTGAAAAATCATCAGGCAGCGATACATTACTAAACTCATCCATCAGGAAATGGACCGGAACCGGCAGACTTCCTCCGTGTTTATAATCCGCCGAATAAAAAAGCTGCTGAAATAACTGGGTATACAAAATAGACACCAAAAAGTTATAACTGGTATCGTTATCCGGTATTACCGCAAACAATGCTACTTTCTTTTCTCCGAGGGACGACAGATCCAAATCGTCTGTTGCAGTCAATGCAGACAGACTGGACAGATTGAATTTTTCCAATCTTGCTGCCAACGTAATCTGAATGGACTTTAAGGTTTTAGCGCTTCCTGAGTGATAGTCCTTATAATACTTTACAGCGATATGATCCGGGTTCTTCATCTCCAGCCGCTCAAACAATTCATCTAACGGTGACTGATAATCATCGTTGTCCTCCCGCACTTCCCCCGCCCGCAGCATTTCCATTACCATCGGGAAATTCTGTTCTTCTTTCGGCGCTTCGTATTTCAGATAAAAAATCAACGCCAGCAAAAGCATGGATGCGGCAGTATCCCAAAACGGATCGTTGCTCTGACTTCCTTTCGGTGTCGTTGCCTTAAATAAATTTGTCACTAGCCGCTGCACATCATTGTCATCCTTCAGATATACAAAGGGATTGTAACAATGACTTTTCTCCATATTGATCAAATCCAGCACCCGTACTTCATAACCTTCCGCCTCCAAAAGATGCCCCGTATCCCGCAAATTTTCTCCTTTGGGATCAAGCACCACAAACGAAGTGTTTGCCTGCATCAGATTGGGCTTGCAGAAAAAGCGGGTTTTTCCAGAACCACTTCCTCCCACGGCAATCGTCAACAGGTTTCTGCGATGTTTCCGGCTGTTATAGCTGATCCGCACATGTTTCGTCATCAACTTATTCGCCTCAAATTTCTTGTCACTATACTTCTTATTGATCTCTTGTGCATTTCCCCACTGTGCCGAACCATGTTCCTCCCCTCTCCGGTAATTTCTTCTCGTGGATAAATAAATCCCGATTCCCATTCCATAGCAAGCAAGGAAAAGAAGGACAGTTTTCAGGCTGTCCTTACACATTTGAATCCGAAACGGGTGCTGCATTGCTTCGGGTAGTTTTTCCATCACACGCAAAAGTCCATCAAAGAAAAACGGGGCAGTCAATAGCGCAAACCATACCACCGGAACGATTCCGAGTAAAATCAGTATTCTGCTCTCTTTCCTCTCATCGCTCTTCACGGTGCCATCGCCCCTTTCGTTCTTTCTCCGGCAGTTGTTCCATTCCTTCAATGACTTTCATCAGCACATCATCTACAAGCTCTGTATCCTGATTCGTTTCCAATAACTGATTCCGTTTATCTTTCAAGGAATGAAAAACCATGCCGCACTCATACCGGTCTAATTTCAAAGTCACTTTTTCTTCATGCAAATACCCTCACCTCCCGTGCGCATTTTTCGTTCTCTTCTCATACGTTTTACCGTTTCTTCCAATCTCCTTTTACCTCGCATCCTCTCTCTGTGAATGCGAACCCATGTGTGGCTGCTGGCGTTCCGTCTGATTGCGTTCCTGCTGCAAAGACTTCTCCATCCGGGCATTGATATGCTTAAAGGATTCCTGCGCTTTCGCTAACTCCGCACGGACTTCCTGCGGTTCCATGTTTTCAAAAAACTCCGGTGCATGGCTGAAATCAAAATACTGTGTGTCAATGCCATACTTCTTGCAAAGCATATAAGACGCGCAGTAAGCATGAAACGCCTCTGCATCCCGGTCATACATCTTATTTCCATCTGCAAACCCTGCGAGGGCAAGTTCCGGGGAGAGTGAGAGAAAAATAGATTGTGCATCCATCCCTTTTCTTACATAGATACACTTTTCATCCGGTGCAAACAGTGCACCTTTCCCCTCTGGCATCTGATCCGGTTCTGCCGGAACGATATTCACCGGAGGATTGCTGAGCAGCGCGCGGATCAACTGTTGTTCTGTAACCTGTGGTTTATCCTGTGTATAATTGCGTAAACTGGTCTGCGATGGCTCGTACAGTTTCTTGGCATTGTAATACGTTCCAATACTTCCATCTTCACGCTCATACTCTTTTCCCGGCTCCAAAATAAGTACCGGATTGTCTCGCTCCTGCCGTTTCACAAAAGTCCCCTGACTTCTCCAGTAACTATAATCGCCTAACTTCTGTGCCTCCGGTCGCTGTGCTAAAATCAGCAGAGAATTGCTCGCAGTATAGCGGTCAAAGCGACTCTGCACATCCAGATATTTCTGAAACATCTGACTATCTGTTGCAACTGCCGCTGTAATCTGTTCTGACAACTCATAACAACGATTCCGGTTATTCTTACTCTCCGCAATAAATGCCGCTGTGCGGTCATCCTGCGGAACTGCGGATACATTTAACATAGAATCAAAATTTGTACTCATCTCTTTTACCTCTCTTTGCTTGTTTTTTTCGCTTTCCTGTTCTGTGGCTGCCGATGCTCCAGTACTCTTTCTTGCTGTCTTCTTCCCCTTTGCTGTACACGATCTGAAACTGGCTGATTTCGTTTCTTCTGGTTTCTTCCCGCCTGAATCTCCCGTAACTCCTCCCGCACCGATTTCTTCTGCGGCGCTGTCGGCATATACAAATTAGAAGTACCCTCGGCGGTTCTGCTGTGCCTCTCGGAGATAGGCTCGGACAGAAGGGATTTCTCCGTCTTTGCCAAAGAGGGGTTTCGCGGCTGTGTCTCCTCTTTCTTACTCGGCGCACCCATCAATTCCTCCATCAACTGATCGGTATCCGATTTCTCTCGTCCGGTTCGCTCCGGCACATCCTGAGATTTCCCGGATTTCTTCATTCCAGTTGCCTCTTTTCCAACGGTCTTTGCTTTCTGTTCCCGTGATTTTTCGATTTCCGTCTTAATTTGTGCCGCCTCCGTAACCGTTGCAAACTGAAATCGCTCTACAATGCGGTTGATCCGTGGAGCATCCTCTTCTTTCACCATAATATCTACCATCCCATCGCTGCTTCCTCTTGGATTCCGCACCGCACAGTATAAGATTCCATATCGTTTTGCCTCCTGCACAAATTTACGCAAATCACTTTCTTTCACGGAAAATACTGTCAATGGACGTCCCGAACGCACCAGTGTTTCCAGTCTCGCCCGCCCACGCGTCTTTTTCTGTTCTTTCAAAATGGCATATAAAAGCACTGCAAGCTGTTTGGCTCCCGCCCCGGAAATTTTCAATGCTGCTTCTCCCACTTCCAGCGACATCCGAACCACCTGATCAGCGGCTTCCCCTGATGTGTTCATGTCTTACCTCCTCCTTTCTCTCTGTTGTCTCCTGCCTCACAATAGATATCTTCTCTTTTAAAACTTGAGAACGTGTGGCAATTCCATCACAAAGTTTCACCTCCTCCCGCAGTTCTTTTATCTCTTCTGTCAATTTGGAAATCTCAGCTTTCAACGCTTCCTGCACATTCTCATCCTTTGCGCTTCGGAGTCGATACCTGAGATGTGTGCGCTCATCCACCAACTGTTTTCGTCGGCTTTCATAAGTTTCTTTCCACGAAAAAAGCTGCTCTGCGGTATCAATATGACAACGACAAAGCAGCCTTGTTTCTTTTTTAATCTGATTCAATTTGTTTAAATCTTCCCTCAGCAATAAATGCAGTTCTTTTTGATTCACGGGTGATCGATTTTTCGGAAGAATTCCTAACAGATAACAATAATGCAGGTACAATCCCCGTAATCCTCCAATTTTTCGTTTCGGTTGGGATGTTCCACGCAGATAGATCTGTCTGGTTCTTCTTTGCTCTTGTACCAAACGATAAGAAGTTTTCAGAAACGGACTCTTTTCTTCTGCTAAAATTCTCCTGCAGATTGCTTCGATTGTGTACGCCTCTCCAAAGTTGCGGGCAAGTTTCAATCCTCTGTCTCTTCCCAACGGTCGCAAGGTAATATCCTGTCCGAACTTGATCTCATACCCTTTCTCCCTTAGAAAATGGAAAAACTGATTTTCCGTCCTTGCCATACGGATTGCTTCATCTACATCTGCCTGTACCATTCCCCGGTAAGTCGGTTTCTGTTCCTGATTTGCCCTCCACTCCCCATAATGCTGAGACTTCCCCTCACTTGGATGTTCAATCACAGATAACGCATACTCCTTACACAATCGGTCTGACTCCTTTCTCATCCTGCGATAATCTTGTTTCGTCCGGTGATACCGTTTTCCATCCAAAAAGGAAACCGAGTTGACTACAAAATGATTATGCAAATGGTTCTTCTTAGCCAAATGAGTTGCCACCAACACCTGAAACCGATCCCCCCACAATGCTTCTGCCAGTTTCACACCGATCTCATGCGCCATCGCCGGCGTACATTCTCCCGGCGCAAAAGACTGATACCCATGAAATGCCATGATTCCCCCATCTTTCCCGTACCGTTTTTTGACTGCCATCATTTCTCCACGGGCAGTAGCAGGCGCACAATTCACACCGGAAACATACTGCTGCATAACAATGACTTCCTCCGCAATTTCCTTTCCCTGTTTTTTGAGTCTTGTCTTTTCTTCATCCACCGCATATGCAATAACATCGGACAGCCCTTGTGCTTCTTCTTCCGTGATTTCTTTTTGCTCCACATAAACTGGATTTCTTGTCTTCTCCGGATTCTCTACATAAATCACGACCTTTCCAAGCCACCCTTTCACACTCCAAATGGATGTGGTTGCCATCTCACTGACCTCTTTTCTCACATCTGCCCGTTCTTTCCTGCGGATTTTTCTCTGGTAAAATCACAGCTTCGGTAATCTCTTTTACCGTCTGCTCAAACATCCGAACTGCTGCGTCATATCTCTGAACGTCCATCACATTCAGCACATGTGCTTTCTGCGCAATCTGATTCAGGTTATTCCCGATTTTATGAAGCTCCCGCATCATGGAATAATAATCCGGCGGCGGTGCGTCTCTTGGAACAATCCCGGTAATGACTTGACGCAGATATGCCTCCCGGTTCAAACCACTTTTCTTCACTTTCTTATTCAACGTCTCTGCCTCTTTCCGATTCAACCGAAACATAATAGCAATATTCCGTTTTCTCATCGTGACATCTCCTTTCCCCGCTCTATGGATTCTGGAACTTCTACGATCTTCTGTGCTTCCTTATCGTAACGGTAAACCCGATCGGATAACTGTTCCATTTTCTCTACCTGACTCCGATTGACTTCCCGCACCATCGCTCCCAGTTCTTTCGGTGAAATTCCTCTACGATCGGGAAGAATCAACACTTCATGCAAAGATGAGGGTAAAATATAAAATCCCTCCGGAAAGGACTGACTTAACTGATCCATTACCTTTGGTTCAAACATCATGGCTGCACCGAAATTTTTCTTTTCATTTGTAAGCACCAGAAGTATCGCTTCCTGATTGGAAAAATCAAATTCTTTCTTCAGTAAATTTTCCGGTGCAGCACCTCCCATAAGAATCTGCCTTGTTACCTCCTCTAAGTTTTGTAACACCGGCTCATTCGCGGGAATTGTATTTTCTGATGCAATCTGAAACAATTCCTCCCGATCCACATTCCACTTTTGCAACATCTGTTCCGTGATCTTAAACGTTGCGTTATAACCGCCCTGATCCACCGGAAGATCTGCATAACAAAGCAACGACAGATCTGCTACTTCTTTATGTGGAACCTGCTCTAACAGTTTCCGGTTCTCCGCCGTATTCACAACCATAACCGACAAATAATCTTTGATTGACTCAAACTCCTCAAGTCGGATACTCTGATCCAATGCCGGACCATCCAGCGCATCCTGAATTACTTCTGCGATGTTCCCCATAATTTTATCCATTGGTTCCCCACTCCGCACTTCGTCATAAAAGGATTCCATATAGACAATCGGAGAAGCAGCGTATCCCGGCATGTCCGCCTGAATTCCCACCTGCAGCACACCGTTTGTCTTATTCTGCTCTTTTACAGAACATGTTACCGATTCATATTCCGGTGGAAGATATGCTTTGATCTGCTCTGCCACTCCTTCCGCAAACACTTTAACAGCCAGCATGTTTGTGTCCCCCTTTCTTCTTCCACTTCTTCAAATACTGCTCCATCCGTTTCTGGTCTTTCTTTTTCTCTTTTACTTCTATCTGTACCTGCATAGTTCCAACTTCCTTTCCTGTATTCTTACTCTTCCCGATCTGTATGATGAAGTCGATTGACTTGCACCAAACACATCAACGAAATGCCACACCATGTTCCCACAAACATTCCACTAAAAAACTGCCACAACTCTTTTGTCTCCTTTCGCAACAATGCCGGCTCCCACAAGATCCTCCGACACTTTTTCACTATATTTTTTCACAAGGGTTTCAGGGAACCTCCCTGACAAGCTGCCGCAGGATGGCACAGACGGAAAATCCGTCTGGCTATCCAAAGGCGTTGCTTGCTGGTATTGTGTATCCCGTACCCCTTGCGTCACCGCTTCGGGTGTACCTAAATCAACTTGCCGAAAACAACAGGCTCCTACGGTAACTTTTCTCCCTGTGGATGGGTACAACTCCCACACTCTTGACAGCGCCAATGGCAGGTTTCGCACGCTTCATCTCCTCATTCACCGCATGATATCATGGTGCAACTTCCACATTTTTTACAGAAAGATTCACATTCCTGACACCTGTTCTCCAGATCATCCATCATGCATTCTTCCTCTTTCGGACAATAATACGGACACTCATCGCATGCTCCCGGACAGTCTCTTTCAGCCTTTTCTTCCACCACAATTCCAAGCAATTCATCTCCGGTCACATCCAAATCTTCCTCTGCTTGCAGCATTGTTTTGAGACTTTCTTCAATCATTTTTCGGTTGTCTGCCGCCAGTACAATCTCTTTTTTGTGGATAATTTTCAATTCATATTTAATTACTTTCATCGTTCTCTCCCTTTCTCCTGACTCTTTTTCTCACGTAGTGTCCGCTGTAATCCCAACCGGGAACACACAAAATCATTGTAATCTTTCCCAATCAGCGGTGGCTTGTCCTTCGTCTGATAGTTCTTCGGCAATACCATCTGAATCGCTTTTGTTGCAAGTCTTCCTGCCCGGTCATTATCCAAGTGAAAGACTATTGTCTGCACATGCGGGTATTCTTTCAGGAAACGAACCAGTGTAGAAGGTATCTTACTTTCCTCAAGTTTCTGTGCCGGTCGGTAAACCCCCGCAAGAGATAACAGATGCGTTTCTCTCCAGTTTTTCCCATCCAGCTTCTCCATCGTGGCATACGATAACAGATCAATCGCTGATTCAAATAAGTGCACTTCACTACAACTTTCTTCTGCCGGAATGGAAAATGAATAGTGTTTATCACTTCCGCTTGCTTCTCCAATGAAGTCCGTTCCCACTCCCCGTAGTGCCGCATACCGTGGCTGATCCTCCTGATCTCTGCCCACAAATACAGCGTTGTGATGGTCTGCACTCTCATACAGCCGCCCCGTTTTCAGACAAAAATCAATCAGTTCCATATCAATTCCTCGATTCTTCAGATATGAAACCACATACTCTGTATAGCGATATGGCTTCGGTAATAGCAGCACTTTCTCCGTTTTCTTTTCAGCAGATGCCGAAACAGGCGGCTGAATCGCCGCCTGCCCTGCAATGATTTCTACCGCCTCCATGAAGGAATACCCTCTGACTTTAATCAGATAATCCAGCGCCGATCTGCCACCGATACTCTGACTCCACCACATCCATTTCCCATTGGAAATCTTCAGACTGTCATGACTTCTGGTTGTGTAGGTATTCCCTGAAAAATGCACAAGCTCCTGCGGCTCATAGTTCTTCAGGTATGTCAGTAAATCCATTCTCTTTACTTCCTGCACAACTTCCGGTGCAATATAAGGCATACTTTTCATCTCCTCTCCTGCCCATGATTTGATATTCTCAAATGAATTTTTAGAATATCAGGACATAAAAATAGCCGAGTGATTCTCATATTGAAAACCACTCGGCTATGTAGATGGTGTAGAAAATTTTTATCTTATTTCTTCTATATCACTAGCAATAGAATCAATTATATACAAATTTTCAACTTTTCTAACTGAAACCATTATCTTATTTTCCCGATCATATATATTTTTTATTGAATCATCCTTGCCTTTTTCATCATACAGCTTAATAATTTTATCAAATGACATATTAGGATTTTCATCTATCCATCTTACTGCTTCTGCCCCAAAAATAATATTATCATTTTGTATAGAAGTATTATTTAAGTCTCCTTCACCACTATTAGACAGTGGAAATATTGCTAAAATAAAAATAACTACAAGGCAAAAAACAGAATTCCTAATCGCTCGATATGCTGAATAAATAATATTATTTCTTGCCAAGTTTTGATTGATATTCATTTGCGTTTTCTTATAAATATCCTTTTTATCTTTTTGTGACTTAGCTTCTAATGAAACAGTATACAGTATATTTTCTTTTATAAGAACTTGTATAGACATCATACCTGCCATTAACATATAAACTATCGCTAAAGATGCCAGAATAAAAACTCCAAGAATTACAGCTCTTTCATCAAATTTAATAACAATTGCTTCAATTATTTTTGAAAGATTCAGAATCAATGTAATCGCAATAGTCAATGCTGCTATAATTGTTTTAGCTTTATCTTCAAATCTATTTTTTGCATCGATTGTACTTTGATAGTCTTCGTATAAATACTCTATATCTATATTCATTAAATTTTCAGGGACTTCAATTGTCTCCTCATTATTCTTTGCTTTTAACTTTTTATTAGCTTTTTCCACGTCAATAATTGGAATAAATTCTCCAAGCATAATCACACCTCACTACAAAGGAATTTCTTTATATGCATACTAATCTGTATGCCTGTTTTCACTTCTAACCATCCCCATTCACCTGTAGGATTCACTTCTATGAAATAATATTCGCCATCAACATATGCTAAATCAATTCCACCAAAATTCAAATGTAATTCTCTCATAAGTTGCTTTATTGCAACTTCAACTTCTTCTGGTAACTCAAATGGAATATAATCTAAACTGTCTTTCTGGAATCGCCAATCACCATATATTCCCCTACCATTCTTTTTAATCCATACTGGAAATTGATTTCCTCCCACATATGTTATTCTGCAATCAATTTTAGGATTTAAAAAATCTTGTATAAAAACAGGTGCTTGATTTAATTCATATTCTTTAAATTCTTTACCTGTTACTACATTAGAATACGTAAACATTTCTTTATTGTTTTTCAAATCAAAAAACAATGCAGTATCTAAAGATTTAATCACATAATCTCTATCTACATCTATATCAATATTGGATGTATTGGCAACTTTTGTATTGGGTACTTTTAGACCACATTTTTTTGCAATATATAATTGATAAAGCTTATTTTCCGCTCTGTACACATCAACTGGATTATTAATCCAAACAGCATTCTGAAATACAATTAAATTTCTTAAAAAAGAACTCCATTGGTTTCTTTCCAGTTGCTCATCTAATGTTAATTCTTTTTTACTCTGTGTACGTAAAAATACAGGTGCTCGAAAATATATCCCTTTTAACATACTAAATTCTGCAACATAGATTCTTTCATCAATAGCAATCTTCATATATCCTCTTTGTAGATCAATTTCGATTTCATGCTTTAAAAATTCATCTCTATTTAATCTATAAAAACATTTATTTGCCGACAATAATCTATAACACACAAGATCAGTAGAAAAGTCTATACTAGAAGATATAATCAAATATTCAATATTACTCACCTTTTTGATCCTCTCCGGTTTCAACATCACATTTTTTCGTTTCTGGTCTTTGGGCATAACTTCCAATCATCATTACCTCACCTGTTTTATCAACCCTCCATAAGCCTGCTTCTCTATCATAAGAGCATCCTTTCGGTGTTAATTGCTTTGGAATATCTTCATATACATATGCTTTATCTAACAAAATGTGCTTCATTTCTAATTGTCTCTCCTTATATATTCTATATTAATTTGCACTCATTCAAAATCTTCTCTATTGCTTCCCATGCCGTAAGGGATGGATTTTCTTTATAATACTGGTATCCTTTATATTGATGCAGAATATATCCATTCTCCTTGTTCCTCTGCATGATTTTCTTTGCCCTGCCAATAGCAGCTATTACATTTGAAAGATCCATTTTACTTAAACACCGTTTGAAATTATCCTCGTGTTTATATTCATCCATATTTTCAAATTTCTCTCCAAATGCCCGGTTAATCTGAGTGATATATTGTTTCCTATGTGCATAAGAAGCATTACAATTCACCATATGCAAAATGATCCATAAATCAAATGTAAAGTTACTGTATCCCGATTTATACTTAATCTGTTTTCCCAGTTTTTCTGCCTTTTTCATGTTATCCATAACGTCCTGAAATCCTTGCACATGGATCGGCTCATCACTTTCGTAATCAAAAAAATGATATATTTCTATTTTTCTGGTGACTGTCAGGGATTTTGCATGTTTTAATGGATTCTTCTTTACAGGACAATCAATCGACACTTTACATACGGACTCCTCTGTACTGTTAATCATATCCTGCAACCATTTCAAATACCATTGCTCAGTTTCTCCCTCAACACTAAAGTAATATTTATTTGTTGGCTTTCTCTTTTGCATAACTACACCTCTCGTTCTAAAATTTCTTCAAAGATTGGTGTGAAATCTATATCTTTGATTGCACCATACTGACTAATAAAATATTTACTCATATAATCTTCGTGTCTGCGAACCCCCTTATCTCCTGTCGTTCCAAAATCAGAAAGTGCATACAAAACACTTTGATGACTATCATCATCTCGTTCTACAAATTTAATTTCATCTCTTCTAAAAAGATTAGAATTTAAGAAAATAGGATTATGTGTATTAAATATCAACTGTGCATGATGAATATTCACATCATCATTATGGAACACATTGATAATGCTCATCAATGCCATCGGATGAATAGATGCATCAAACTCATCCACAATCAGTGTTCCACCTGTCTGAATTGCCTTTATGACCAATGGAAACATATTGATAAAGCGGATTGTTCCATAAGACTCAAAGATCTCTGATGCAATCGCAGCATTTTTTTTATTTTTAGAATTCCGAAAAACAGAATATAATTTTGCGTCCGGCTCATCTTCACTTACAACATATCCAACTGCATTTGAATTGATTCCAAATAATTTTGCTGCTTCATCTGTCGTTTTCTCTACATAAATCGCTTTCTTTTTCGGATCAGCAAATCTTTTAATCAACTGCATGGAATCCGCACGGTAAATAACCATAAATTTATTTGTAAACCAATCTAATACCAATTTTGCAAATTTCTGTGAAATAATCAGTTTAAATCCGTTTGTCAAAAACAGCTCATCCCTGCTTAAACTATTCTTCGCAATTTCAGTGATACTTTCTGTATTCTGTTCTGTTACATCCGAAAGATATGATTTAATTATTTTCATATCTCCTATTTCCAAATCCTGCGTACGTCTGAAAATCAGTTCATCATTTACCGTAAGACTTTCAAATACAATATTTCTTGCATAATCTTCATCAAGGAACATCCCCAAATCAATTTCTAATTCATACCGAATTTTGAATTTATTCTTTTCATCTTCTTCATAAAATTCAACAGAAAAATATACTGGGTGTGGCTCCGCAGCACTATTATTAGGGATTAATTCCAATGCCACAGAAGCAGGGTTTGGAGATGATTTTTCTTCCGCATTTCGGATATTTCCTCTCAGCACAATGGCTCTCAGCACATCCATTGCACCGATGATATTTGTTTTTCCTGCCGCATTTGGTCCGTAAATAACAGAGGAACTTAACCCTTTAATTTCCTTTCCCTTCACTTTTTCTTTCATAATACTGTAATCTAATCCTTTTTGTTTCGGCGCGGTAATCATAGAAAAGCACGCCTCATCAACAAATGATTTATAATTTTTCGTTTTAAATTCAAGAAGCATATTTTTACCTCCATTCTGCTTAATTCTTGCAAAATCATACTGTAATTATATGCTTATTATGCTCAAACGTCAATTATATCATTCTTATTTTGCATTTTTTTTGCAAAATGACCATCTTTCTATATTTACGTATAAGAATAACCGAGATGTCTTTTCTAACCCCCCGGCTATCCATTACTTCTTTTTGAACCACCCATTTAATAGAACAATGCTCATTCTATCATATGCGGTGCCAGTCCCCTGACACCACATCTCTCACCTCTCCAGAACCTTACACTTTGTTTCTACCACTTCCACACTTTCATCCGGCTCCACGTCTAAAATCTGATGTTCTTTCTTATCCATATCAAGCATTGCGTTTAATTCCCCTAATCTTGCGGTTTTCTGTTGTAACTCTTCTTCCTGCACAAAAGGTTTCTGCACTTCCTGTTTCGCTGTTTCAAGCTGTTCCTTTAACGTCTCCAATCGCTCCTGACAATGCAAGAGCCGATCCGGTATCTTCTCAATCTCATTGTCAATACGTGTGATATTTCCATAGATATCTGTTCCAAGCGCTACCGGATAACTTCTTTTTCCTTTCAGTTCTACAACAAATTCTTTTGAAAAGGTATTATAAGAAAGTTCCATCCCAAATCCTCGGTATGCTCCAAGTACAACCGGCTCTGGAGATTTCATTGCTTTGCATGCCGCAATCAGTGCCTGTCCCGCCTCTTTTTTATCTGCATATACTGTTTCTTGTATCTTCATTGGTGGAAAAGTCTCCCGATCTTCCGGTGTATATTCTTTTACATGTTCCAAGTCTTCCTTATATTCTTCAATCCACTTTTCCTGCTGTTTAATCTGCTGTGGAAAATACGTCATCACTTTATCTTCCATTTCATACTTTTGGCTCAGATAACTCTGCTTTAAAAGCTGTAACTTCGACACCTGAATATCTAAATCCATTTTTTCTTTGATAAACGGATTCCCGGCAGCAAGCGCTTTGATTTCCGCATAAGACAATGCGGTTGCATCCACATCTTCTACTGCCCTTACCGGATTTTTGGAAGTCATGATCTGGCTGATAATCTTCTGTTTATTTTCAATAACCTGATAGAGATACGCATCAAAGGTTCCTTCCGTCACATAGCGAATAATGTCCACCTTCTTATTTTTATTTCCCTGACGGATCGTCCTACCGGCTCTCTGCTCCAGATCACGGGGACGCCACGGGCAATCGAGATCATGACTGGCAATAATCAAATCTTGCACGTTCGTCCCTGCGCCCATTTTAAAAGTGCTGCCCATCAAAATACGAACATCCCCTTTTCGCACTTTTGCAAACAATTCTTTTTTGCGGACTTCCGTATTTGCATCATGAATGAATTGAATCTCTTTCTCCGGCACACCCTTTGAAACCAGCTTATCCCGTACATCGTTGTATACACTGAAACTTTCATCCTTTTTCGGTGTAGACAAGTCACAAACTAATAATTGTGTCAGTTTATCTTCTTTCGTATCTTACCAAAACCGATATACTTCATCGACACAGGCATTGACCTTACTGTTATCATCATCTGGGAGCATTTCATTGACAAGCCTCTGATCTAACGCCAGCTTTCTTCCTTCATTGGTAATTAAAAGCATATTGTCTTCTGTCGGATTGACCATACCATTTCGCACCCGTTCCGCACGTTCTCCTAACTCTGTTACCATCTCCTTTTGCATGTCACTTGGCTTTACGCTGATTACCCGGTATTCTGCTTCTGGTACTGGAAGATTCAACATATCAGCAGTCTGAATATCTGCCACCTCACGGAACATCATCATCAATTCCGGCAAATTATAGAATTTTGCAAATCTTGTTTTCAGCCGGTATCCTGTTCCCTCCGGCGCTAAATCTTCTGTATTCTCTTCCGCTTTTTCCGTTTCTTCCTCTATATGCTCAAGGGAAGGAATCGGCTCTAACATAGAAAGTGGAACCGTTTCTTTTTCGGCTGGTATCGGTGTAAACAAACTAAAAACACCATCCCGGAACTCGCACACATCCCGATATGTCTTCTGCATAGACGCATACTTCCGATCAAAATCTGCGGTATTGGCAAGAATAGCAGCCATTTCTTCCGCCAGTTGTTCCACACGTTTTTTCTCTTCTAGCTGTGGTCGTATCTGTCGGATTGCTTCCTCATACATTACTCCACGCGCATATGGTCGTATCACCGCTTCCGGCTGATCGGAATAAAAATGATAAATTTCTCTGGTAAGAATGTGTTTCTCATATTCCGGAAGATACTCCAGTTCTTTCGCTGTCATATACCGGTTCACCGCTATCAATTCCTCAATCCGTTTCGCTATCTGCGACCATTTCAATAAAAGTTGAGGTGCTCCCTCCTGATATCCTCTGCTCAGCTTTAATCCTTTTGCACTATGCTCTTCGCTGATTCCCGTCCCACTTAAAATCGGAGACCGCCCGCCCATTCCATACTCTTCTTTCAGAAACTCTTCTTGCTCTCTCCTGCTATGCCCCTGCAAGAAATAAGAATAGATTCGAAACTTTCCATGCTGGATACCGCTCCCGCTTCGCAGTACATAATCTACCATTTCCTGGGAAAAAGAAAAAGCAGAGGTCTTTTCCTCTGCCAAGTCTTGTAAAAATTCAAATTGTCCATCCACGGTTCGTAAGGGTTCTGTCTGATCCCACAGTTCCCCAAGCAGCCGCATGCCCTCAAAATAATCCGCAATCACACTCCAGTCATAATAACTTTGCGCAGTACGAGAAGAAACGCTTCCTTCCCATAGATGTAACACATTCTGATAGGTTTTATAACCAACCGTTCTGCCATCTTGCAATGTCAACTCTGTCGGTTCATTATTAAAAATATTCTTGATATAGTCTCTGCGTCTTTCCCGATCGTCTTCCCACTCAAAAAATGCACGGATTTCTGCTTTCTTCGCTTTCAAATAAGGCGTGGTAAGCAAAAGTTCTTTGATATCTTGATCCCGATGAAAAAATGGAAGGCTTTTATCTTCCTTACTTCTGTCATACCATGCTAACGGTTGATCAATTCCGTCCTCACGATCTCCTCCGCTGACTGCCGGATGTTGTTCACCATTCCTACCCATTGCATCGGATCGCTGGCTTTCATCTCTTCCGTCACGTTCTGTGCTTTCATCATCTCTGTTACCAGCTGTTCCATCCTGCTCTGTGCTGTTTCCTGTATCTCTTTCAAATGCCGACTCAGTTTCCCTTGCGTCAGAAGATTCAGATAAATTCCGTAACGGTGTTCTTTCAGATAATTCAGACGAAGGGAGCCATATTTCCCAATGTGTACTTCCGGTTCGTCCGGTACGGTCAGATTCGGTAATAGATAATCGCCCTGCCTGCTGTATGTCACGCTTCTCATGTACAAAACTCCTTTCCATGTTGGCTATTTCTCTGCCTTTTTCTTCAGTATAAAAAACGTTTTCTATTTGCGCAAAGGTACGATGATTTCGTTTTTGTTCCTGCTGTAACTTTCGGATGGTGTCCGATATTTCTGCTAACGCCATCTCAGCCACATCACTTGTAGCAGTTCCAAATAAGTTGACAAGCTCCGGCGTATGGAAATCCCGGATATTGCGAAAATCTTTTTTCTCCAGATATAACTCGGAATCAATGCCACAGCGAACCATTAACATATAGGCGATACTGTTTGATAACAGTTTTCTCGTTTCCACCTCTACACTATACTCATCCAGTTCTTCTAAGAAACTGTCTTGTCTGTATGCAAGGATATCCGGCATATAATCCAACAGATTATCTTCCGCTGCATGCTGTGCTGCCTGCAAAATAACCTCTGCAAATTCTGTCACATCCTCTGATACCCGGAATACATTGCGGAGCGTTTCCTGAACTGCTCCCCAGTTTTCTTCTGTAATTTCCCACAAAGGAACTGGGCGAACCAAACGCTTGTATTTTCCTTCTGACGTATCCGTGACGTCAAAATAATATTTCAGCTTTGTGGTACTTCCACTTTTGTCAAATACAGCAATCGCTTTGGAATCATGTTTTACCCACCGTCCAAACTTCCGATTCCAGTCTTCCATTCCTAGAACTGCGGACGCCTCTGGTCTCTGCAAATAGACAAGAAGCTGTTCATCAAAGGGTAGCCGAAAATTCCGGCAGGCAGAATTTAAAAATTGAAGCCATTGTTCTTCGGTTTCTGTTACTTCTTTGATTCCTTCCGCATACAACTCTGTAATCAAATCATATTTCTTCGCCATAGCTTCAACCCTACCTTTTCTAATACACGAATCTCTTGATCCGTTTCTGCTCTTATAACATAACGTGCCATTTCAAACACCTTCCTCTTGTTCCTTAATCCTCTGTTTTCTGTTCCTTATCTTTCCCCGCTAAAAAGCTAAAAACCTTATTCGCTTTTACTGCTTTTTGAATCTCATTGATCAGACTAATTTCTGCCACCGTGATTCCGGGTATGGATAAGATTTCATCCATTGTCATTGCAAGAACGGCTTTTTCGGTATCAAATCCCTCACTAATTAACTTAGACAGACATTTCACCGCTTTTTGATTGATTTGTGCCATATATCGATCATCTCCCTGCATTCAAACAGGGGCAGATTACTCCGCCCCTGACATAACTTCTTTTATCTGTTTCTTATTTTTTCTTACGGGTTTCTCTTCGTTTCCAAATAGAAAAACCTGCTACACTTGCTGCGGAAATACCTGCTACAATCAACCACAACATAGCCTGACTGCGATCACCCGTTTTCGGTGCATCTGATTTTGGTGTTTCCGGTTTTGGCGGCAAGTCTTTTTCCACAACTTTTACCGTCTGTCCCTGATCCTCCAGATCTTCATGTGAGGTGATTTCAATCTCGCTATCTTCACTCACAAGATACAGATTTTCAAATACAACCAATTCTTTTCCTGCAAGTCCGACTCCATCAAAAGTAAACGTCACATCCACCGTTCCCTTTGCTTCTTTCGCCTCAAAAGCAGTTTCCGCTGTTACTGGCTTGTCCTGAATCAGCAATTCTTTTCCGGTCGTTTTGTCCATCAGCACGCCTGCCACTTTATATTGTTTTCCTGTTTCCAGATTTTCGTAGGCTACCGTGTCTACAACCGTCATTTTCTCAGACTCCGTAATTTCCTGATCTCCGTCTGTGCCATCTTTCGCTGTTGTATGAATCCGCGGAAAACAAATACTCTGTTCCTGATCTTCGATATCGGTATGTGTTGCAACTTCTTTCTCCTGATAGGTAAGTGTTTCAAAGGCAACAATCGTTTTGCCCTCTAAGGCACTTCCATCAAACACAAAAGTAAGTTCCACGGTTCCTTCTGATTTTTCCGGTGTAAATACTGTCTCCGCAGTCACTTTCTTTCCATCTACCAACAGTTCTTTTCCGGTCTCCTTATCCATAAGCACACCAGAAACTTTGTACTCTTTCCCCGGAACTAAATTCTGATAAGAAACAGTATCTACAATCGTTACTTCCTCATCTGCTTTTGATACATGACTATTCGTCTCTGAATCTTTTGCGGTTGTACCGATTTCCGGAAAATAGATGGTCTGTCCCTCATCCGAAAGATCTGCATGCACTGCAATCTCTTTTTCTTTCCATAATAAGGATTCAAATACAACAACCGTTTTCCCTTTCAGTGCACTTCCATCAAATGTGAAAGTTACATCTACCGTCCCATCTGCATTCTCCGGTGTAAATACCGCCTCGGAAGTGACCGGTTTTCCATCTACTTCTATCGGTTTCTCTGTTTCCTTGTCCATCAAAATGCCAACTACCCGATATTCCTGCCCCGGTAAAAGATTCTGATATGCCACGGTATCAATCAGCGTCACCTTTTCCCCTGCATGCGCGAAATTCTCCCCGGTTGCCTCATCCTTCGCAGTTGTTCCAATTTCCGGGAAATGAATGGTCTGGTCTTCATCGGAAAGATCCGCATGTACTGCCAGTTTTAAATCTTCCTGATACAGTTCTTCAAATACAACTACGGTTTTCCCTTTCAAGGAAACACCGTCAAACGTAAATGTTACAGTTTCCGTTCCGCTGCTCTTCTTTGCTTTAAACGTTTTCTCTGCTGTCACAGACTTCCCATCAATCAGAATCGGTTCCCCTGTTTTCAGATCCATCAACGTTCCAATCAACTGATATTCCTGCCCTTTCTTCAAGCCCTCATATTCCACGGTATCCACAAGCGTCACCTTTTCATCCGGCTTGGAAATATGAGACTCCGTTTCCTGATCCAGCGCAGTTGTCCCGATTTCAATCTGATCATCCGTCAATGTCCCAAGCGGTACAGTAACGGAATCTTTATAAATTGTGACTTCGATTTTTAAAAGATTCATGCCCTCATTTGCTTCACATCTCTGTTCTTCCAATAGATAGGTGTCATAGGGAAGTGCTCCTCTGCTGTCATCTACCGGTCCGTTTCCAAACCAGATTCCATCGGCAGAAGATTCTCCTTGATTCGTATTCTGTGAATGTTTTACCCACTCGGAAGATGTGCTGGCATATCCATTTTTGTCTGTCACAAGGGTGTGGCTCTCACCAGTTGTCTTTGAGGTAATCGTAAATGGAACATTTGCAAGTCGGTTCAGTTCTCCGTCTCCCACTTTTACAAATTCCAAATCTCCACGATACACCTGCTCCGGAACGGATGCTGCTTGATAACAGAAAACTGTCTCTGCTTTCCCGTCCCCGGTAATCTTCTGAACGAAAATCTCCGGATTGATCAGATAGCCTTCCGGCGCCTTTGTCTCCTGCACCGTTACTGTTCCAAGCGGCAGACATGGAGTCGCTCCATCCATTTGATAATAAAATTCATCCCCGGAAAGAAGATATTCTTTTGTAAATTTTATTTTCCCTTCCTGATCTGTCTGAAATACCCACGTTCTCTCCGCTGTCTTTCCCGCCTCTTCTGGATTACTGTCCATCTGCTCTTTAAAATATTTTACCGTAAACTCTGCATGTTCCAAAGATGCCGCTCCCTGCGGTTCATTCTTCTGTGTCTCAGAATCTATTTTCTGAAGCACAATATCCATCGGATTGTTTTGCGGAACTTCCTGCACCTTTAACGTCGCTGTCACATCTGACTCAACTGTCACATCATATCCATTGGCATCAATCGCAAATCCGGGACTAGCTTCGATTTCACGCACCGTATAACTGCCCTCTTCCAATTCCCCGGACTTTGCATACCCATTCTCATCCGTTGTAAGCACTGCAACCTGCGTCTCTCCCTGATAAATACCATACTTTGCACCTTTCAGACTGTAATTTCCATTTCCATCTGAAATACTGCCATTTGTTGAACTCTTATACAGCTCAATCCAGCCATACGGTTTTTCATACCAGCTTCCTGCAACCGTCTGATGATCTGCCGCCGGAAGAATAAAAGCACGGAACGATTTTGGCGGTTCCGGCAGAGAATTGATCACACCTACAACTTCCTTTGTCTTGTCAATAAAATTTTGCGGAGCGCCATAAAATGCTCCGCCTGCATCATTGTAATTATCATAGATATAGGCAACTGTCAGATGTCCAATCACATACGCATCCGTATCAGACCATCCATGAAAACACTGGTCTCTTGTAATCGTTTCGTAGCCATATCCACCATTCAGATAATACAATGCCTTGCGGATTGGTGAGTCCTGCGGAAGTAAATTATACTCATACTCTCCAGCCGCCGGCGTTTTCTTCAATGGTTCCAAGCAATAAGCTGTGTTTTCCCCATCAAACGTCATCCTTGTCGTATAATAATCCCCATATGCAATGGTTTCCCCGGAATTAAAGTGAAGCGTTCCGTCCGCTGCAAATGCGGTAGTTACTGATGATCCGAATGCTGTCAGCATCGTCAGAATACTTAACATAAATGCCAGCACTCTTCGGCTGTTTCTTTTGAATTTCTTTCTCATAGTCTAAATCCTTTCATAAAAAAATCCCCGCAAACTGCGGGGTATCTCCTGTTTCTCTCTCTCATTCAACTTGCTCCAAATCTGCTTCGGTTGTTGGAAAATGTGGATAGCCACACTCCCCTTATTCTTTTTTCGGCTGGTAATCTGCTGGTAATCTGCTGGTAATCTTGAGGGGGTAGGGTGTGGGAAGGGGGAACAAAAGAAAAAGGCTGTCCAAATGCGGGAACTTGTTTCCCCTATGGCAAGCCTTATCGCTCTAAACTGCGTTCCCGTTTTCGGTACAGTTCCAACGCTTTCACAATCGTATCCTCAATCTGTTTTTCCGTTGCCTTCGGCGGAAAATATTTCTGTATCCGCTCTCTCGGCATCCGAAACTGCTCCTTTTGATTTCCCTTTTCCTCTGTCAAGATTGAAAAAATCACATTTTCATCCAACCGTCCCTCTCCCGATAACTTCCGCAGTTTAATTGCCTGCGCATGACTCGGCGTACAATCTTCCGATTCTATCGTTTCATATAAATCTGACTGCTCCTCTTCTGACAGATACGACAACTCCACCGCCGGACGCAAAGCAATCTGTAACTTGTCTTTTTCCTTTAAGACAGAATTGTCCACTAACTCCAACAACTCCGGGATAAGATTTGTTAAGCGGATATATTTTCTTATTTGCTCATGGCTTTCTCCTGTCTGCTCTGCTAAAACTTGTCTTGAGGACTTGTGTTCCAACTTCTGCAACACCGTTGCAGAAGTTAAATCTGAACGAAAACCTTGTTGCTTTTTCATGGCATCCAGTTTCATTTTATAAGCAAACGCTTTCTCTGATGGCAATATCTTTTCCCGTTGTAAGTTGGAGTCAACCATGAGAATGGTCGCTTCTTCATTAGAAAGATTTCTTACAATGCATGGAATTTCCGTTTTCTCCGCCAGTTCACTTGCATATCTTCTCCGATGTCCGGCAATCATTTCATAACCGCCATCTTCCTTTGTTCTGACGATCACCGGCGAAAGAACACCATACTGTTTTACACTTTCCACCAGATTCGCCATTTCCTCATCCATTCGTATTTTAAACGGATGATTCGGAAAATCACAAATTTCATCGATTGGAATTTCCATAATCATTTCCCGTTTCGCTTCATCCCGTTCCTCCTGCGTACTGAATAAATCATCGGCTGAGGGAAGATTGAAGTTGATTTCTCTGCCTTTCGCCATCCCGAACCACCTCCTTTGTAAAGGCTTGATACGCTTTCGCTACTATGCTGTCCTTGTCATAACTGTAAATACTCTTTCCTGCGGCGCTTGTCTCCGCTGCCTTTACTGCAACTGGAATTACAGTCTGATACACTTTGATAAATTTTCCATAGTTTTCTTTTAGACTGGTCTCTGTGGCACGGGCAAGATTTGTCCGCATATCCGCAAGCGTAAGCAGCACTCCATCTACTTTCAAAGACGAATTAATTTGGCGTTGTACCTTTTTAATCGTCTGCATTAACTGCGTCATTCCCTTTAAAGGCAGATAATGCGCCTGAACCGGCACAATCACACTGTCTGCCGCCGCTAATGCGTTGATCGTCAGCATTCCCAAACTCGGCATACAGTCGATCAGAACATAATCATAGGATTTCTTTAACGGTTCCAGATACGTTTTCAATGTTGTTTCCCTGCTCATTGCATTTACAAGCAACATTTCCATTCCTGACAATTCAATATTTGCCGGAATTAAATCAACGCCTTCCACATGATGCAGCATTCCTTCATCCGGCTTTATATTCTTATCCCGGATAATATTTTCCATGTGCGTCGCAAGCGTTACCGGAAGATTATCCTGATCTGCCCAACCTAATGATGTGGTCAAATCTCCCTGCGGATCAGCATCAATTAGAAGTATCTTTTTCCCTTCATTTGCCAATCCCACTCCAAGATTTACCGTTGTCGTTGTTTTGCCTGTGCCTCCTTTCTGATTCGCAATCGCAATTACTTTACACCTTGATGTCATCCTCTGACTTCCTCCTTTCTTCTCAATTTAATAGCCACTCCTTTGCGAGGAATGACTATGTACGGAAATTTAGGCAGTAAAAAACCGATTGATTCTCGTATTGAAAACCAATCGGGGTATGTTGTGAATTAATGTGCATATTCCGCAAGAACTGCGCATCCGTTCCAGAGGAACGGAGCGCCATTCCGC
>OLRL01000238.1_pt1 | contig 47565 bp, 39 predicted proteins | sample 1643201 | NCBI WGS metagenome assembly OLRL01 (sample SAMEA3136649, study PRJEB25190) | human gut metagenome | biome: human gut; feature: human-associated habitat; material: faeces | place: Austria | collected 2013
CTGAAACCGTTTTAGCCTGCGCAACGTTGTTTGCTTCGTTCTTAGCAGCGCCCTGAGACTTCATTGTCGGGATTGCAATTAATAGCATATAGTATATAATTTATTTTCCTTTATTGCAACACTGAATTGCCTTTTATCACTTATTTTATGAACTCTTAAACCTGATTAAGACTTCTTAGTTTGTCGTACTCCTGTCGTACTTTACAAATTTTGTCGTACCTCCTCAGCAAAACCAAATCAGACTCTTTCCTAAAATACATCTAATTTTCTTGCCAGCTCTTGTATCGACTCATGTTTTTTTGTTTCAGTAACTTCTGCATAAATGTCCATCGTAGTTTCAATATCTGCATGTCCCATGATAGACTGAATTACCTTTAAATTTGTTTCATTTTCACAAAACCTAGAACAAAAAGTATGCCTCAAATGATGACATGAAAAATGTGGTATTAAAATTGGCTCTCTTTTTTCTTTAGCAGCTTTTACTACTTCTTCAGCATTATACGCCTCATATATACGTTTAATGGCTCTATTGATAGCTTGCGGATTATGTACATTTCCAAAGCGATTCGAGAAAATAAATCCTGTCATGCCATCAATTTCTGTTTCATTAAATCCATTTTCTTCTTGAAAAGCATATTCCTTTTTCAGAGCTTCATAAACTGTATCCATCATAGGGATAATCCGTATACCCGCCTCAGTCTTTGGCAACGATATAGAAAATGAACACATAGAATGTTCTTTATATTCTCTACTGTAATAAACCAAACTATGATTGATGCTAATGAGCCTCTTTTTGAAATCTATGTCTTCCCATCGGATTCCTACTGCTTCGCCTATTCTGCAACCAGTACCAAGCAAAAACTTGAATAAGGTCACCCAGTTTTCAAATTTTTCATTATCTTCAACATATCTTATAAAAGCTCTTTGTTGCTCTAAGGTTAAGGCATGTCTTACACCATGATTTCTTCCGGGCAACTTCTTGATTTGTGCCATTACTCCATCGCTCGGATTATTTCTAATAATATTATCTCTTACTGCTAATTGAAAGGTTGGATGCAACACTGTTTGAATAATCTCAAGTGTGTTCACTTGTATCTTCTTATCGTTCAGTAAATGATGATAGAACTGTAGAACATCTGAGAACTTGACAGCAGCAATTTTCTTTTTCCCAAATCCATCTCTCACAAAACGATCATACATATATTTATAGTTTGTTCTCGTTGTAGCTCTTAACTCTGATTTTGTAGAAATATATCTATCAAAAACAAAATTAACTGTTGCACTCCCAGCAACATAAATATCCAAACCGTCTAGTTGATCTTTGATCAACTGTTCTTCACGTTCTCTTAATGTCTTAATATCTTTTGAATAAATGCTCCGCCGTCTACCTAATGTGTCCGTATATGTGTACACATATTTTCCATCACATTTACGTTGTGTTTCTCCCTTTCTTAATACCCTGCCTTTCTTATCTTTCCTTGAATATGCCATTGTTCTCCTTTCTCAAGGAAAGAGTTCTCACATTTAGCTTCTTTCGGAATCTTCCATTGCATATTGCAAATCAATTCCTTTTTGTAACACATCTGTTATGGTCATGTCATGTTTGGACGCATATTCTTTTAATTTTGTGGCTTCTTCTTCCGTCAACTTCAATCCAATCAAAGTATTTTTCGGATTTGCTGACTTTGGTCTTCCCATCTTTGCCACTCTATACACCTCCATTCATTTCTCCTTTATTATACTTTTAGTTTAACCATAAATCAAGTGTATTTTTCATTATTCTGAAAAATCTTTCCCCTGTATGAAATACGTTTATCCTCTATACTCGAAATGTTTCAAGATACTCATCAAATATATCCAAATCAACAAGTACCATACGATCTATCTTTAAAACAGCTCTAGCATCTTTTGCTAACGCCTGAAACTTATTCATTCCCATGCTATACATCTCTGCGCCTTCTTTATATCTGACTAATCTTTTCCTTTTTTCTTTTTTTGATTCTCTTTGCATATTTTTTATTCCTTTTCTTTAACTACATTATTTTAAATAATCCTGCAGATGACTACGGGATATAGTCACATTGGATTTTCACCATCTTTTCAGACCGGACAGCCTTCTCCGGAAGTATCATTATTAAAAATAGTATCCTCGCACAAAATTCCCATTTTTGTTTGCAACTCAATATTACTCGCTCGTATCACTCAACTTTATGACATGATGTCGCAAAGCTGAAAAATTCGATAGTCATGGCGTACTGATTACCGGCTCCACTACTTTCTATGTTCTGCAGGAAGAATATTTAATTATCAAGGTGCAATATTCATTATTTTCCAAGAATTTTTAGCGTATCATTTTAAATCCTAAAACTGTTTTCAGTAATTTTGCTTCTAATCTACTACGCAAGGTTTCATCTACACAATAATACTCATTTCCATATTCGTCATACATTTTTCGTACAGACAAACAAGATATGTATCCCTCATAATGTTTCATTACTTTATTGATCGATACAATATCTCCCTCCACTGCCTTTTGAACAACAGCAAACGGTAACACATTTATGCCCTTTTCATTCTTATCTGTAGTTTTCATATCCATATTCCTCCATCGTATTTTTCAACAGTTCTAAAGATCGTGTCCGATGTTCACATACTGTACTTCTCACAAGATTTAACTTACGAGCAATTGCAGCATCCGACATTCCCTGAAAATAAGATAAAAAAATGACTTCTTTTTTTCTTTCTGTCAGCGTTTCTATTGCTTTCGCCAACAATTCATTTTTTATCTTCACATCAAATTGTTCATCTGTTAGAAAATAGCTTTCTGCCGCATATTCGTCTACCGTGGAAAGTTTCCAAAATTCTGTTTCCGGTAATTCACAAAACAAAATTTCGTGTTTCTGACGATATGAAAGATGTCTTTCATAATCTATTTTTTCTCCTTGCAAAGCCAATTTACATTTACGATCAAATTGATGTCGTATTGTTTCTTCATCATAGGAAGAAGCTTGCTCCATAGAGTTCACCTCCTCCCTATTTGAAGATAAGAGCAAAAGTCTTTTTCCTTTCGTTCTTATCCCGAATGATGCGTATCGGATGTTCGACTATGAACAAAAATAAATTTATTCTTTATATATTGTTCATTTTTATAATTAAAAAGCGAGAATAGTAGTTATCATCTACTGTTCTCGCTATCTCATCTGTTCTGATCTGCATAATACATATTTTTTAGTTACTTCCAAAGTTCATAAATATCCTCTATCTTTTTCACTAGGCTCTCTGGTGAATTATCAAAGACTCGCATATCTGCCACTTCACATAGTTTTTTATTAGAAGAACATACTGCCACTCCTATATCTGCATTTTGTATCATTTCCATATCATTGGCATCATTTCCAAACACTTCACAACTTTCAAGTTTACTTCTTCTTGTATTTCACGCTGTAACGTTTCTACATCTGTTTCTCCTGTTTCCCTTTTCCCACCGGGAATAATAAATTCCGGAAAATTTTCTTTTGTTTTTTTACGAACAACGAGCACTTTTTTATTTTTTATTATTATGCCCCCTACTTTATCAATCATAGCCATCTGCCTCCCTTTACTTCATCAAGCACAATTTTTCTTCTATGTACGTATCACAAATAGGTAACCTTGCATTTAAAAATTCCTTTATAGATTTTTCTTCTGCCTTGTTAAATGTATTACTAAATAAGCATGTATCTTCCATAGACTGTATAGAAATTCCATTATCTAATAATCTATATTTCACATCTTTGGCTGAATTAACTTCTGATAATAATGTCTTATATTCTATTCCATATTTTTCATATAGCCCTCTAAAAATTTCTAGTGCCACACCATTTTGCTCTGGAAAATCATTTTGATATTTTACGCTTCCATCCGCCACAATATGTATATTATTTTTCAAGCAATATGTAATCGTTTCTATATGCATCGCCAATCTACATCCTAAACAAATCATATTTGTTTTGTACTGTGCAAAATCATTTTCTATATTTGCCAAAGCCAATTTTCGAAAAAGTCCTCTATGCGACAATTCTTGTAGTAAAATATTTTCTTCTCCCATCAAATTTTTTAACTCTTGAAATCTAATGCGATGTAACCCATTAGAGATGCTTGCCCCATGATCATAATGCAATAAATGCACCCTATACCCCTCTTTTCTCAACAATAGAGAAACTAAACTACAATCTATTCCTCCCGAAAATAAAACCACCACATTTTTATTTTTATTCTCTTGTAACATATCCATCTCGTTTTTCTTTCCTTTCTTTAATTATGTATAAAAATGTTTGTATTAAAGCACCTGACACAAAAGTAACAACAATTGTACCTATGCCTATCGGTCCTTTTAGTCCCAATGCGATTATTAAAAAAACTGTTTCTATGTATGTTTTTCCCAATCTTATACTAATGCCTAATAAATTACTTATATTTAACATCAACTGATCTATTGGTCCTTTAGATAATCCTGCTGATATGTATAAAGCTATCCCAAAAGTATTTATCAGTATACCTATTATTAAAAAGAAAAATTGGCATACTCTTTCATTGGGATTGTAACCAATCATTTTCATCCAAAAATCAATGCACATACCTACAATTAAACTCGTTAAAAATGAAAAAATATTAGGAATTTTTTTCTCCAAAGCCGCATTTAAAAAAATTATTAGAATTGCGTTATTTTTTAGCACAGTGGCAGCTAATACATATTGTATGTGTATTTTTCATCAACCGAGAAAACCTAAGGAATTAGAGAGACTGAGAAAATTTTAATGGAAAAACGCATAAACGCATTTGTAAAAAGATATTTTACAGGTGAAGAGCTAATTATCTATCAGTATGGCTTATTAGTCGGATGTCAGTTTATCATATTTTTAGTCTTCACTGTAATAATTGGAATATCCTTGGGGATGCTAATAGAAAGTGTAATATTTTTGCTCACTTTTTATTCAATACGTTCATACATAGGGGGAGTACATTTATCAAAATATAAATGGTGTTTGTTATTATCATGTACCGTTGTAGCAGTACTGCTAGTTACAGTAAAATATACAAATTTGAAGAATTTTTATGGAATAACATTATTTATGTGTATGATGATATATATATATATAATTTGCAATTCAAAATGTTATGATCCTAAGAATTTTGAGAAATGTTATTTTATTAAAAAGATAAAAACGAATGCTGCGAAAGTAGTATGCTTATATGTTTTTTTTCTTACCATTGATTATAGGAATGGTTTAGAGATTATAGTATATACCTTAGTAACGGTAATATTGGCAAAAATGATAGGCAAAAAGAAGATGGAAAACCTTTAGAACATGAATATATCTATAGTAATAAGCCTGCAAATAAAAAGTTAAGGCTAGATTGAAAGGACTTTGAAAATTTTATACAGATTGAAAATTAGGCATCAAAATAAGAGGAAAAGTATGAAATGGAAATATAAAGAAGTAAATAGAATGTTGAAGTATGGCATGGGTTTAATGTTTATGGGGTGTGGAACAGTACTTATGTTGAAAAGTGATTTAGGCGTAGCGGCATTTGACGCTTTATGCATGGGGATGTCTAGAATAGTAAACTTCTCAGCTGGAAAGTGCTGTATGGCTTTAGGAAACATCATCAATCCATTTACTGCTACATTTCGTTTTCTTTTCTTCATATTTACCTACCTCCCTTTCTTTTACATAAGAGTATATAGCTTTCCAGTTCTCTACGCCGTTACATGTAATTTTCTCCCTACTTACATGTAACTTTTTCCTATTCCATTATGTCCTATTCTAAATACTGTTTTTTATATTTTTCCGATATATATGTACATATTTGACGTTAAATAAGTCATATCTATATATTAAAACTATACTATATGTCGTGTATTATACATTTATAGAAACTATTATCAAAAAAGGCGGAGGCATCATGACTCAACACGTAACATCTAAATCAAACACCAAAGAATTATATGTAAATATAGGCAAACGTTTAAAGCAAATTCGCTTAAATAAAGGCTACACCCAAGAAGAATTTTCCGAAATAATAGAAATTAGTCCAGCCTATTACGGAAAAATAGAACGAGGTTGCCACGGATTATCTTTAGAAAAGTTAATCTTACTTCATGAAAAATTGGATGTTGATCTTACTTATGTGTTAACAGGAAATATAAACTCAACTCTAATATTTGATAAAATATTGGAAGAATGCCCCCGTGATAAACGATATGATCTTTCCCAATTGCTTAAATATGCCTTAAATCTTACAAAATAATTTTGTTTTTATTGAATCTAAATACTTTACTATTTATAATGGTGGTAATTATAGTTATTTTCAGTACTTTTTTCCACCTGTATATTCCGTTTGAATAGTGCACTCTTTCCAAAAATTCAGGAGTACTAAAAAAAGAACGTGTATTCTCTTTTTTATGTTTAAGGTACTTGAAAGCCACACTTTTGCGAAAAGTTCTCATACACCACAAAACGAATATGTGCTTGGCAAAAGTATTGATCCTAAGTTAATAGGATTCATTCAAAGCAAAAGACAGCATACTTTCTGTACTGGAAAGTATGCTAATTTTCCAAAGAAATATTCTAACAGAAGATAATGCCTGCACTAACCTGTTGGAATCCCCCTTTCTTATTAACGATATTCACTTACGAGGTGACAAACGATGATTGATATTGCAATATGTGATGATGATATAATACTTACTTCTGTTCTAGAAAAGAATCTTACTTTGTTGAGCAAAGATAAAAGTTTAGATGTGAATATTGATATTTTTTATGATGGCGCAACATTACTTCAGCATATAACAAATGGACACATTTATGACATTATATATTTAGATATCGAAATGAAACACAAAAACGGAATAATAGTAGCTCATGAGCTTCGACAACTTGGTTCAAAATCTCTTTTAATTTATGTTACTAGCCATGAGTCATTTGCAAAAGAAGCTTTTGAAGTTGACGCTTTTCGTTTTTTAACAAAACCTATAGATCAAAAAAAATTTGAATTGTATTTTTTTTCTGCCATAAAGAAACTTCTGGTAAAACCTCTGTATTTTCAATACAAATTCAATCGAGAAGTTTACAAAACAGAGCTAAATAAAATTTTATATTTTCAAAGCAACAAACGAATTACCTACATTATATCTGAACTGGGAACTATGCAATGTTATGAAAAACTCAATGATATTGAAAATTTTTTAAAAGAAAAAAATATTCTTTTTTATCGTATCCATCAATCGTTTCTTGTAAACCCTAGCTATGTTAAAAAATATAGATACGATATGATTGAATTATTAGATGGTACAGAATTTACCATAAGCGAAAAACGTAGAAAATCTGTAAATGAAGTTTTCTGTAAGATCAAAGGAGAAGAATTAATTGAATTTTAATTTTTTTGTTAATATTATTACTATTTTTATTGCAATAATTATTCTAAAAATTTATTTTTCTATTTTTTTTGAAAAACAAAAAGCACATGAATACAATCCCTTTTTCTGGATTATTTATCTTATTTGGCAACTATTTTTCATGAATTGTGCTTCTATATCTTCTTCTTTCAAATTAACATTAAATATTATTTTAGTCATTTTTATTTGCTTATATTATTTTATTGGAAATATTTTTTCCAAAATTATTGTTTCCGTTTTGATTTGTTCTATTTGGACTATACAGGAATTTTTGATAGGCGCTTTTTTTCTATTAATTAACTTAAATATTATAAATTTAAGCTTTGTAGGTTCAGTACTGTCCAAAGTTTTAACATTACTTTTAGTTATTATTTTAAGACAATTTTTTTCAAATGAAAAAGTCCAAAATATACCCTCAAAATATTATATATTAATAACTTTAATTCCTGCCGGAAGCCTTTATATAATGTATAATATTTTTTATTTGTGTGGACAATCAAATCAAAAATCTGTATTAGGGATTTCTATAATAAGCTTTTTAATAATTTTGGTTATGAATTTAGTTATTTTTAAAGTATATATTCTTCTCGCCCAAGAATTTGAAATAAAGCATCAAAATACAATATATATACAGCAACTAAAGGCCTTTGAAAAATCTAACACTGAACGTGAGCAAATGTACTCTACATTCAGAAAAATGCAACATGACTTTAAACACCATTACTCTATACTCACAAAACTGCTAATTGAGAATCAATATGAGAAAGCAAAAGAATATATGAATAGTTTAGATTTAGTTCCTACTTTAAGCAATACCACCATATCAAAAACAGGAAATATTATTCTTGATTCTCTCATAAATAGTAAATTTGCCGCTATCCAAAACAAAGCTTTTATAAATTTATTTATAGATGTAAATGTCCCCCCTGTTCTTCCATTTCAAGCTGCAGATTTAGGAATTCTTTTTGGTAATATTATAGATAATGCGATTGAAGCTGTATTACCAAATTCAGATTCATCTAACACTATTAAACTACTCGCTCGATATGAAAAAGAAACCTTAATTGTTACATGTATAAATTCCTATAAGGGCAAACTCATATTTAATCCATCTGGCGAACTAATCACTTCAAAGTCTGATTCTACCAATCATGGATATGGGATATATTCTATAAAAAAAGTGGCAACCAAATATCATGGATCCGTTTCCATTGATTTTAACAACTCTATGTTTACTATAAAAGTATTACTTTGTAACTTTTAAATTGCTTACAATAGGAAAACAATATATTAAGTATTAACTCCTATTATGTGAATGTATTTTTTGCCATCCAGCAGTCGCAAATGCATTTTAGAACTGTCGTTGTGCTGATAGAATCTCATGTACTACATTTACTTTACACTTCATTGTAAACGTAAAGGACTAAAGCCGGCATGAATACCCCACTGACACCAAAATGCAAGTGTAAAGTGGGGAATCAAGCAGAACTATAAATGATCTGCTATGTATATTTTAATATTGACCGTTCGGCTTTGTATTTCAGCCGTTTTGCTCCGCAAACCCGGCCGTTTGGATGTGCCATATGAAATATGAATATAATAGGTAGTTGTGAAATGATAAATCTCACTCAAATCACGACCACGGTAGAACGTTTCATAATCCGCTTCAAAACGACTATGCTCGTCTCTGAAAACCTTACTTCTTAATTTATAAAATCGTTATTCCTGAGGAGGGAGGCTTTTGACTTGGCTTGTTTATCACTTATCAGACAATCACCAGTTCTACCGTTTCTTTCTGGTCGGAAATCCCAGACAGAAACGCTAAAATATTCATTCAAATACAATTTTAGTGTTGAATTTCCGAGCATCCCTAAAAAGTGAGAACACTTCACATTGCTCTGCGTCTATCTAATTGAATATTCCGGATGGTTTTACATCAGCTGTCCGGTGATATGGAAATCACTTTTTAGATCCGTTTTTGTGCATACCGAATCATAATTTCTGTTGAGACATTGGTAAAGACTGCTACGCACCGCAGATGCGGCAAGGTCTTGACCAATATCCAAACAGAAATGGATAAGTCATCAAGCACAAAATAGGCGATTTCCGAGTACCGGAACTCTGATTTCCAAATTTCCGGAAGTGTGATTTCATCGCACAAGAATATTCACTAATATCTCACAACTTATCAGTATCTCTCACTAAAAAGAGTTAAACGACTTTCACATCACTACTTATTGGATTCTTTTCTTAATATCACTATAGATAAAAAGAAAGTACTTTTTTAGGCTATTTCTTTCTCCTTCAGTTTTCCTGTTTTTTTTATTTCTATGTAATATAATGGATTCAATTACAATTAAAACAACCATCAAATTGACATATATGTCCGACAAATTAGAAATCGCTATGGGATTAATTATATAATCTCTTATGTATCCCAATAAAGCCTGATCTATGAATATATTGCTACTTATTCCTGCCAATAAAAGAGAAAAAATAGCATCCACTAATTTTCCAGTTCTAACATTCATTGTATAATATTTATATAAATAAATTGCAAAAAAAAGAATAACCACACAACCTATAATTAACAGAATTATATTCCCCCTTGTTGCATTTGGAATTAACCATGTGCCATAATTTTTCTTATATGTAACTCCCCATCCATTCCATTCAATCTTATGATTAGGAAAAAAAAACTGAAAATAACTTTTAAATATTTGGTCAATACTGATTAAAATTGTAGTTATCTCAACCACTCTTTTCATATATTTTTCCTCCTCTATTTTATTATTCAATCATTCCACTACTATTCAAAATAAGTGAAGAGGCGTACGTTAAAAATCAACCACGCCTCCCACTTCCTATATATAACTCAATATTCTCACATAAGTTTCAACCATCACTTTGAAAGTTCAATATCTACCAATAATTTAGTCTTTATTTTCCAGAAATCATATCACTTAAACTTTTAATTTCCGAATATATAGATTAATTATATTTAGCAAATTTTTATTATTTTATGCCTGATAGTATTGAATTTCAAGGTGTATGACACTTATCCAAATGAAAAGTTTGAGTATATAAAAATAACTGAGATATTTTGTTTCATAGATTCCATATTATTAGAAGTAATAATATTTTTAATTCCTATAGATAATTATCTATCCTTTAAAATCTGAAACACGCAAAGAAAAACTCCTATCTATTTTCTAGTTACTTAGCATTATACAATTACTATTAGCCTAATGCTGCTCCGCCTGTTGCACCGCCACCTGTTGCTAATGCTGATCCAACTGCAACTGCTGTTCCGCCTGTCGCAATACATGAACCCCCACAAAGAAGTCCGCAACCTGCAGTACACCCAACTGCACAGTTATTTGCATATACTCCTACATCAGTCCCATTTGTATAAATTTGATTTTCATTCATAAAATTTACCTCCTATATCCACTTTTCTTTAATATCCCTGTTATTTTTATAGTCTAAATTTCTATCTTATCCCAATTGTTTCGATTACATTATGTGACTTAATATAATCATAAAACTTGCAACATTTGGAATAATCCAGATTAAGAGCACTACAATCTACGCACATATATTTTAATCCGCAGTTTCTACAATTAGTATCATTTTTGGTTGATTTCCAATATGATTCTCTTAACTCGATATCTATGCAACAGCTACCATCATTACATAGTTTACCAACTTTTTTTCGTATTCCAGGGCATGGTGTAATTTCTCTCGAGATATTAACAGATATACTTCCAAACAAACAAGCATTGTACTTTCTTCTAGAATAGAAATCTATTTCATTCAATGTACCTTTTAGTTTTCTTCTTTTTTCTGATGCGGATAATAATTTCTTTTTACTTGTATATTGTTCACAAATGGTTGGTATTTTCCCTCTACTTTGAAAAAAATAGTCATCAATAGACTCTAATGGCTTTTCTACTCTATCTGACAAATTAACTGAGATTAAATATGGTATTTTTTCATTTTCTAACCTATCCAGTAGTTTATTTTGTTCAAAAAATATATTTGAACTTCCATTAACTCTCTCATAATCTTCTGCGCATATTCCCCAATAAACTATATTTAATACAATGTTATCCTTAAATTTTTTTAACATTAATATATCAGATTTATTTATATTCATTCCACTACAAACAATAGTTATTTTCCCCTGTATATGTTTGACTATTTCATCCAGAAAGTAATATAGCATATCTTTATTTTTCAAAAATGGATTTCCACCTCTGATAATGATATTTAGTGGCTTGTATTTTTTCACCATTTCAATATAAACCGATACTGTTTCAGAATTTAATTTGCTCTTACCCTTATCATTCATTACACAACTTCTACACAATTGCCAAAACTGATTATCACTTTTCCCACAATAATAACATGCTGCATCACACTCCGTTGCAAATTCAATATACAAATTAATTAACATAAAATTATCATCAATGATCATTGGTGCAAAAGGCAATATCCTGTCAATATGTATTGGAGTTGTATAATACGTACCTAGACCTTTTTTAGATAAATCACTAAGATAGTGACTCACAATATTATGCTCAACATCTATCTTTTCTATCTCTGTATTGTTCTCACATAAATCAAGAATTTCATTACATTTTTCATCTAACATATACCATTGATTATTGGCAGAATTGTATAACATACTATTGCTTCTTCCAATCTTATATACATAATTGTGTAATCTAAAAAACAAAATTTATCCCCCCTATATATTAATAAATTCATCTCTAAGTATATTTTCAAGGTTTGACACAAATTTAATATCCGGTTTTATTTCTAGTAATGATGAATACTCACATAAATTATTTTTCACTTTTTCTATCATATTTTTGCACTTTAAGCTATCATACTGAAAATCACTTTCCTGTTCAAAATTCATAAAACAGTAGGGGCATATTTTAGTTATTGGACAACTTACACAATTTCTTAAAATTTCTTTCTTATAAGTAAGAAGAATTTCTGCAACTTTTTGCATATTGATACCTTCATCAACATTACCAAATGAATGGGATCCATTTACTCTCTCACATATATTAAACTTTCCATCTGTTTCTATGAAAAGTTTTTGTCCTGGAAAGCAGGAACCTCCTATTGGAATATCTGCCGGCAATAAATCGTATGCACGTTTTCTAAGCATTATCATCATATAATTCATAGAAAATAAACTATTTAAATATGAATTATTTGCTCGGTTATTTAGAATACCCTTAACATATTCTTTTTTTAACTCATTCAGTTGATTAAAGTAAGTTTTCTTTTCTTCTTTTGAAAACTTGCTATAATAGTTCGTGTTAATATCCGATACACGATTTACAATTTTGATAGGAGGTAATTTTTTACTACCACACTCTTCCCCAAAATATTGATTAGTTCTAATAATATTGGTTCTATAATCATAAACAGCAGCTATCCCCATTTTACTTGCATAATAATCAGGTAATGCGTTTTTAATAATTTTGAGATTATTTATAATTCTATCAAAACTACCTTTTTTCTTTAAATCAATTCTCAATCGATCATTTTCTTCTTTTGGTCCATCCAAACTCACAAGAATATTAACATGTCTTTTTTCCAATTCTTTACAAACATCTAAAGTTAAACCAAGACCATTTGTCGTAACATTATATTGAAAACGCCTAGGGTATACCTTATTAAATGAATCAATTATTTTCAACATAACCTTTAAATTTAATAAGGGTTCACCTCCATAAAATGAAATATTGTAAATTCGAGTGGGATTTTGTTCTATCGCTTCTTTAATAAATCCAAGATAAAATTTTACTATTTTATTTGCCGTACTCATGTCAAGATACTTATTGGATTTTTCCTTTGTATACTCATATTCCTCTGAGTAAATACAATATCTACATCTCAAATTACATTGATCAGTTAATGAAATCAATAAAGTTGTGTTAACTTTTTTCATTAAGTCATACAACTTATCTTCTGTTTCGATTTCGTCAAAATTATAATTCTTATCATCTCTATAAAAAGCATGATATTTGTTAATCCAATAATTCAAAAATTTATATGCTTCCTGTATTTCATCTATATTATACTTCCCCAATAAATTTTCTGTTATAGTCGTAAGATTATGTTCGCAATACATATTGATAATTTCTTCATATAGATTATTCCATTGAAATATATTACCTGACGCATCATCATAAATATATTGATTATTTGTATTCGACATATATCTCAAATACACCTTTTTTTTCATTTCCAACTTCTCCTTACTTTGTTTATCATATATTAAATTTGAGGTAGTAAAGCCACTTTGTTAATATCAGAAAAATATTCAGTTAAATACTCTTCTATATAATTTCTATAACTAAGTTCACATAACTGTTTTTCATCCATCAGAAGTTTATCTGCATAACAGCCTGTAGTACAGGAATTAATTGAATAGCACTTTTGACAATTTGGATTTTTATAAAGATTATATATTTCATTCAATTTATGATTTTTACTTTTTACAAATTTCCCATCACTCACATTCCCCATTTTAAATTCTTTTTTTCCGCTTAATCTATAACACGGATATAACTCTCCATTGGTATCAACAGAAATATGCCACATTCCAATTCCACAGACATATCTATTTTTCAAAAAATCACCTTGTGTAAAATCATCCGATATTTGTTCATCTAATTGACATCTTAAGTATTCCTTTTGATCATCATTAGTAAGTAAAAATTGTGATTCTGAACTACCCATTACTTCTTTTATTTCAAAGAGTATCCCTTTATATTCCGTACGCATCATCTTTAATGAATCACGTAAATATTGAATCGTTTGGTGTGTAACTGTTCCATGAATGGATAGCTTATCCTTATATCCATTTTCAACAAATTTGTTTATAACTTTTATTACGTCTTCATAACTTCCCTCTTGATTCATATATACACGATTCATATCATTTGCTTCTCTGCAACCATCCAAACTAATTTGAACATCGAAATCGTTATCCATTAAAAAAAACATTATATCTTCGTCTATCAATGTTCCGTTTGTCTTTATCATATAAGTCATTTTATAATTTGATTGTTTAACGTAATTAACTATTTTCTTTATCAACGGAAAATTTAAAATAGGTTCGCCCCCTGTAAAAATTATATGCCCAACTTTTCCATTCAATTGATTATAGAATATATCTATTGCCTTAATAGCTATTTCTTCATTCATAATCTCCGTATCTTTACGAAATTCAATTTCTTCAAAACAGTATTTACATCTCATATTACATGTGTGTATTACATTTAATGTTAACGTTGTAAAATATTTCTCATAAAAAAATGGAGACTTCAAATTTTCCCTAAATAATACTGAATGATATAATTCAAGTTTTTTTAAAAATCTTTTTACAACCGTGCCAGCATATTTTTTTACCAATATATTTTCTATTTCATCTATACAATGTTCAGGATATAATGTTTTAAATTCATTCATAATATCACTGCACCGAAAGGCAAAAGCATTATCTAAATTACATAATACCGTTATATTATTTACTGATATTTCAAAAAATGGATTAAGTTCATATAATTTGTTCAACATACCTTATTTCCTCTTTTCCCTCTCATATTCTTGTAACTGCTTACCTAAAGAATAAAAGTATCTTTTGATTTCTTTTCGTTCCATACATTCGATATCCATAATTGGAGTTAGCGTATTATAATCTTTAAAATCTGTTGGATAGATCTTTACTTTATATTTTTCTTTTTCCTCTCTAATTGCGGTTCCTGGATACGGACAGACAATCGATAACGCCGTTGTCGCCCCGAGATCAATCAATGTTTTAGCAAATTCAAATGTTTCTAAAATTGTTTTAGGCGTATCAAATGGATGACCTATTAAAAATGTGCACATAACATTAATGCCTACATCTATTGCAGCTCTTACAGAAGTATAAATTTGATTAATAGTAATATTTTTCTTCAATTTATCTAATATCTCTTGTGAACCTGACTCTACTCCAAATTGTAAAGCGATGCACCCTGACTCTTTCATCTCTTTTAGTATGGCACTATCCTTAGAAATAACATCCACCCTTGATTCTGCCATCCAAACTAAATCTAATTTTTTCTCAATAAGCATGCTCATAATTTTCCTCAAACGTCTTATATGTACCGTAACTGTATCATCCTGAAAAAATATTTTTCGTCCTCCACGATTATAAATTTCTTCTATTTCTGATACAACATTCTCAGCCGAACGCATTCTATATCGTCCTCCCGATAATTTAGCTGCACAACAGAATATACATTGTCCTGGACAACCTCGACTTGTTTGTATTCCTACTGTTTTATTTGCTCTGATACGGCTTCGAACAGGAAATGGCAAACTATCTAAATTTTCTATAAGCGTTCTATCATTGTTATGAATCAATTGTCCAGAAGCTCGATAAGTAATTCCTTGAATCTCGGTTAAATCTCCCATATTCCTCAAATAAAAGTCTGCTACTTCCAAAAATGTTATTTCTCCTTCCCCACGAATAACAACATCTACACATGGATATTTCTCAAGTATTCTCCTATCCTCATAAGTAGCATGAGCTCCTCCACACACAACAATTATATCTTTAGAATATTGTTTTATAATTTCTGCAATTCTCATCCCATTCTCAAAATTCTCAGTCATCGCAGAAATTCCAACAATCTTTGGTTTGTAATGTCTTATAAGCTTTAAAATTGTTTTTTCATTCAACTGTACTGTCCAAAAATTTTCGCTTACCACACTGCTATATCCGTTCTGTAATAAATACGATTGTATATATTTAATTCCTAATGGTTCAAATACATTTGTTGGATCACCATACGACATAGGTGATGGTGATGGTGGAAAAATCAAAAGAATGTCTTTTTCACTATTCTCCTCTAATATTAAATCATATTCATCAGAACAATACTCACTGAATGAATGAATCGGATAAAAATTCATAATTATTAAATCATCATATTTCCATCCTTCTAATATCTGCAAAATATCATTTAACACTTCATCTTGCATATCCTTATCAATACTATATTTTTGATATACCTCATTTACAATGTTTTTTATTTCATGGTTTCCATCACATAGCTCCCAAACAAATGCAGCTACATGATTTAAATGAAAAACTGTAATATGTACTATTTCAATAGTATTATCGTCCACATATCCCCATTGTTCCGTTTTTCGTTTTGGTTTTTGCTTTAATTCTATCATAAGTGACCTCCCCAATAACCTCCAGATTCTTAACTCTAAATTTAAAACTAAATTAATTTGGGCATCTAGATTAGTTTTAATTTTTCACAAACTTATTACACTTTTTTCATTTCTATCGTTATCTATTTCTTTTTAGAGCAACCACTAACTCCGCCAGCAATTATTCCTGCAAGCACAACAACTACAATCGCACTTCTGGTTTGTGGTTCTGGCACTTCATTCACTTCAACTTCATCATAAATAGGTTTTGTATATCCCATATATATTCTCCTTTCTACTAGATGCCCGATTTATAGCAAACATATTTATGTCCACTACCCTTATTTTTTTGCAAATAATTTATTGAAATTTTTATTTTTTTCTGCTTCCTGTACATTTTCAAAACATGTCACTTTACCTTCATGTAGCATTACTATCTGATCAACATATTGCAAAATATCTTTACTATGTGTAATAATAATCTTCAACGAATTTTTGCTATTTTTTACCATTACCTCCTCAATATTTTCTCTGGATTTTTTATCTAAATTAGCTGTTGCTTCATCAAAAATTGATATTTGTTTGTCAGCATAAAATACTCTTGCAATTATTATTTTCTGTTTTTCTCCTGATGAAACATTTGATTCACATAATTTCAATTGTGAGCGCATTAACACAATTTCCGAATTTTTTAATTGACTTTTTTGAATAATATCATCTATTTCGTCTATTTCTTTTTCATTGAAATTTATATTGTAACTTAACCGCTCTTGAAACAAGTGAGATTTTGCATCCGCAACTGCAAACATTTCTCTATATGAATTCAAATCCATTTCTTTAATGTTTATCCCATCCAATAAAATTGCTCCTTCATTTGGTTCAATAAATCTCAATAGTAAATTTCCTATTGTTGTTTTTCCTGATCCATTATCCCCTACCAATGCAACTATTTCGCCAACCTTAAATGTAAGATCTATATCATCTATTAATTTCTTATCAGCAAAAGAATATGAAACCCCTTTTAACTCAATTATTGAATCTTCCTTTAATACTGAAACTGGTATTTTTTGATTATATATTTCCTTTTCAGTTTCAAATATTTCCTTTAATCTTTTTGCTGATGGAATAATACCTGAAAAAATAAATTTAATGTTTGTTAAATATGAAATAGGTGTAGATACATACACCAAATATGTCAAAAAAGCTACTATTGTACCATATGTCAATTCATTCTTTATAATAAAAAATGTCCCCAATATGTATATTATAATAATTATAAATTGTGTAATAAAATTGTCAAACTCCTCTTTAGCACTCGATATAATAGAAAACATTCTTTCATATTTTATAAACTTAGTTTTTACTTTACTGAATTCATTTTCTTTTTTTTCATATAAATTGAATACCTTTATATCTCTAATTCCTTGTATTGTGTCCTGAAACCACCGAGCATAATCGGTATGTATACTAAGATACTCTTTTGTTAATACCTTATTTTTTTTTGAAAAAAAATTGATACTAAAATATTTTATTGGTATTATTGCTATTGCTACTAGCGCCAATTTATAATTAATCATAAATACACATGTTATTCCACCTATTAAATATAACATTTGAGTAAATACATTAAGTAAATTTCCATCGAATAGCTTAGATACATTATTTATATCTGTCGTAATATTATTATAAATCATAGTTGGATCATTATTTTGAAAATAAGATAATTTGAATCGCTCTATTTCTTTAAAAACATCTTGATTCATCTTAAATCTTATTTTTGAATTCATTATTGCAGTTAAACTACTAATTAATAATCCTATAAATCCTTTGACAACGTATGCTAGTGTATAAATTATTGAAATGTTTAAAACATAGTCGAAATTCTTTGCAAGAATCCCCTTATCAACTAAATTACTATTTATTATTGGTAAATATAGTCCAATACCTGTCGCTACAATTGTTAAGACTATAACTGTAAGCAGAGTTTTCCATTGTGGTTTTATATATTTTATAAAAAAAAGAATATTTTTAATTTCCTTCATTTTAATCTCCATTCCACCAACTTTAGTTGGCAATACAAATAGTAGTCAAAGTAATCCATTTCTTGTTTCACTAGACTTGCTTATAAAGATATTCTAGCCTCCATATTAATTGCATTCCCTAGATTGGGTAAATTTACTTTTTATTTCACACTTACCTATCATCATTCTTTCTTAAATAAAAAATCAATTCTCTTACGCTTTTAATAGCTCTCCCTTCAAAATAAATTTCAATTTTCTTTCTATCAATTAATATCTGTAAACATTTAAAATCACTCTTACTTAGTATGCCTTTATTCAGTATTACCCCACTACTAATTCCCAACAAATATCCTATTATTAAAAACAAGCTATCCATTAAATTTCCACCACCAATCTTTTAGAATTATAGTATTTAATTCACATCATTTCCTAATTTTTTATTCCTTCAATTTTTATAAATATTATAACAAATTTTATTCTGTATACCTATCTCATGTAATTTTCGCCTTACTTTATTGTAATTTTTTCTACTTTCTAATAAAATGCAAAGCAAGATTCGCCCAAGTAACTCAAAACCCACTTTGTGGATTTTGGTTACGGGCAATCTTGATGGGGATTCCGTTTCCCCATTCCCTCGGTTTCTTACACAGCAAGCTGTGTTTTTCGGCTTCTATATAGAATATAGTCGCAGCGTGATGGTTTCCATCACGAGAAAGGATAAAACATGGCAAGACCAAAAAAGCAAAAGGAACTGAAACGAAATCATCACATCATGCTCCGTCTTAATGATACGGAATATGATATTGTCACAGAAAATGCCCAAACAGCTAATCTGCCTGTAGCGGAATATGCACGTAAGCAAGTGATGAACCAGCGTATTACGATGAAATATGAAGTAGTGGCTGATGTGCCGGAACTGAAAAAACTGATTTCTGAATTTGGAAAGATAGGCAGTAACCTGAACCAGATTGCAAAATATTTTAATCAGGGTGGAATCCATTCACAGGAAATGAGGGCAGCAATTAACCAGTGTATTACCGAACTTTATGAGATGAAATATAAAGTGACCAAAATGGCAGGAGTTTTTCATGGCGATACTGAAACACATAGCAAGTAAAAATGCCGATTACGGAGAGGCACAGCGGTATTTGATTTTTCAATATGATGAATCCACAAAGAAACCGCTGCTTGATGAGAACGGACATCTGCAGCCTCGTGAAGAATATTATCTGGACGGAATCAACTGTGATCCCTTTACCTTTGATACGGAATGTATGGAACTCAATGCAGCTTACCATAAAAACCAAAATTATAATGAAATTAAATCGCACCATTATATTCTCAGCTTTGATCCGAATGACAAGGATGAGCATGGATTAACAGGAGAACGTGCCCAACAGTTAGGTCTGGAATATGCAAAAAAGAATTTTCCCGGACATCAGGCTCTCGTCTGCACACATACAGACGGACACAATGGAAGTGGCAATATTCATGTACATATTGTAATCAACAGCCTGCGGAAATTTGATGTAGAACGTCAGGACTTTATGGAACGTCCCTATGATTCCCTTGCAGGGAACAAACATCATCTAACAAAAAAATATCTGATTCATCTCAAGCAGGAAGTGATGGATATGTGCCGCCGGGAAAATCTGAATCAGGTGGATTTGCTGACTCCTGCCGAAAGGAAAATTACTGAAAAAGAATATTGGGCAAACCGCAGAGGGCAGGAAAAACTTGATACGAAAAATCAACGTATGATTGCCGATGGCGTCACTCCCCGTAATACTAAATTCCAGACACAGAAACAATTTTTACGGGACTCCATTGATAGTGCCGTTTCATCAGCGCATACTCTGGAAGAATTTCAAAAGATTCTTTCTGAAAAGTATGGGATACTTATAAAAGAAAGCAGAGGACGATTCAGTTATCTCCATCCGGAACGTACTAAACCGATTACCGGAAGAAATCTGGGAACCCATTATGAAAAGAATTATCTTCTGCAGGTAATAGGAAATAATGTAAAATGTCACGATGAAGAGGTTGTAACTCCCGTTCCGAAAGCCGCCATACCTGCACCGGAAATGTATGCTGCTCAAAATAGTTCCATTCCACATGAAACTGCGTTTGCCATTCTTTTTATAAAATCAGATTTACATTTGGTTACGGATTTGCAAAACTGTGTAAAAGCTCAGCAGAATGCCGCCTACGCCAGAAAAGTAAAACTGTCCAATCTGAAAGAAATGGCAAAAACGGTAGCCTATGTTCAGGAACATGGTTACGATTCTCTCGATGCTCTGGAAACTTCCTTTTCATCTGTAAAAGAACATACAGACACTTTCCGAAAAAATCTAAAATCAACGGAAAGAGACTTACGGGAAATCAACGAACAGCTTCACTACACAGGACAGTACCTTGCGAATAAAGCTATCTATACTAAATTTTGTCAGAGTAAAAATAAGGGTGTTTTCCGTAAAGAGCATTCCGCTGAAATTGCACTTTATGAAACTGCCCGGAAATTCCTGAAGGAGAAATCCGGCAATATAAAACTCCCTTCTATGAAATTGCTGAAAGAAAAGAAAGAAGAATTGTTAAAACAGAAAAAGTCAGCCCAAGAGCAGTATCAATATTATCGAGATTATCAAAAAGAATTGAATACGGTTCGTTCTAATATAAATTCTATTCTAGGAAAAGAATATCCTCACCAAAAAACTCATACAAAAGAACAGACTCTCACGTAATATTGGAATTATACAATGCTTTCAGATACCTTGTTTCAAATGAGTTGCTCTTGATAATTCAGGTATAATATGGTATGTTGATTGAAAGAAATATGAGAAAAGGATAGAATTACATGAATATTGATCTGAATAAAGTACAAAGATTTTTAGACTGGCTCAAAACACAGCTCTATTTAGATACGTTGGTTGTAAACGCAAGCAGACGAGTTGTAAAACGTGGACAAGTATATCGTTGCAATTTCGGTATGGGGATCGGAAGTGAAATGCAAAAAGAACGACCTGCTGTTATTGTACAAAATAGCATCGGAAATTTAAAATCTGGGAATACTATCGTGATTCCCATTACACATGATACAAGCACTTTACCTTGTGTTGCTGTCATTACCACACAATATGAAGCAGATGGTACAACTACCAAACTGGACGGACAGGCAAATGCCTCAAATATCATGTGTGTAAGTAAATCCCGTTTGGGTACATATATCTGTGATTTACCTGCCAGTGATATGAAGAAAGTTGACGAAGCTCTTGCAAAAACAATGGGGCTGATTGGTTACTATGCAGACTTAAATAAAAAGCTTTCTGATAAACTTACATATATTTCCAAAATTAAAGCAGAACGAAATACTGCACAAGATACATTAAAAGAAATTTATTCTGTTTTGGGTCTTGAAGAAACAGGCGATACAACCGAATTACTGGATTATTTAAAAAACCATATTGACACAAAACAATAAATCATGTACTATATAAGTACAAAGAAATCCCTTTCCGGTGTGTTGGGGACATTACCAAATTTTCAAAGGAAAGGGACTCAGGGTGAGTTCCTTTTTGCTACATATTTTATTTTTAATTAACATATGATAAGAACACAAAGTAGCTTTGGATCGGATATCCAAAGTTTTACCGGAGAAGGGAATCCGTTGAACGGTTTTCCCTTCTCTGTTTTTATAAAACGTTACAACCTTTATTTCCGTCTGCGCTCCATATCTTCCGCCACTGCCATCTGCGGTACTTCCTTTCCGCTTCGTTTTGCAATCTCTGCCTGTTTTTGGTGCAGCTTTACCAATACCGATGTCCTGGTCTTTTTCGGAGGCATATTGTTCCGTCTGCCGTCAATCATATTGTAGTTTTGTTCTTCACTGATTTCCGAACTGCGGAGATATTCCCCATTTTCCATATACTTCTGCCAGTTTTCAAGCGGCGGCTTTTCCTCTGGCTTCTGCACAGGCTTTGGCGGGTGCAGATACTCTCTGATCTGCTGCTTTGCGTTCTCATCAAAGCCGTTCCGGTTATCCTCCGCCACAATTTTCCCTTCTGCATCCAGTATCACATAGGCAGCATTCCTGCCGTATTCCATATGTTCCATAAGAAAAAATTCCCTGCCGTCTATAATCAGGGTGTCCAGCACCAGCCAGCTTCCTGCTTTGCCTTCAATATGAAAATTCGTAGTTTCAAAGGTAAGCAGCGCCCCGGATGAGCCAATGCGGATAAAACCTGCAATGACGGTAAAACCTTCTTTTTCTACATAGTAAGCGGTAATCTCGCCCTCTCGGTTCAAAACCAGCACATCACTGACACTGAGGGAATGACCGTCGAAGCTTTTCGGTATTTTCTTTTGCAGGCGTTCTCTTATGTTTTCGGGAGTATCCTGCCGCTGCATTTTGCCAAGATACACCTCCCTGTAATATTCGTACCGCACCTGAATCCCGCTTTGCTGCAGTTTTTCATAAGACCGGAAACGCATCTGTCTCGTCTCCGGCCCGTTTTTTAACTGATATACCGCAAACTGGTTTATATCCATTCCTTATCCTCCAAAAGTTCTGTCAAATACGGGGTTAAATCCATTTTGGAAAATTCCTCCTCTGTCAGATGTTCCATCTTCTCCAATGTCCCCTTTACAAGAGCAGTCATCTCTGTATCATGCTTCAAAAACGGAAGTATCTTTTTCATCTCTTCCTTCGTCTGTTCGCAAGTATCCTCCTGACAAATCGCCATAAGAAGGCATTCATCCTGTTCAAATTTTTTCATCATAATTCCGGTTCTCCTTTTCTGCGTCCCTGTGTTTTCTGTTCTGTCTGTCCTGTCTCCTGCGCTTTCAGCTTCGCCTGCCGTTCCCTGAGCGCCTGTAAGACAGACTGTTTCTTCCCTTTACCCTTGGCTGTCTGTATGTCCGCTTTCGGTGCTTTTTCAGCCGTTTTCTCCAGCTCCAAAGGCTTTTCTTTTTCCGGTTCCGTCAGTTCCTTCTCTTTCCATTTATCTAAAATTTTCTCCATATCCACGATAGCCTGCTGTACCAGCGGACTGTCCCGGTAATGCGGGATTTCATTAATAAATTCCGTCTGCATTTTTCCCGCCGTCATCAGTTCATATGTCCCGTCATAGATACTGCCGTCCTCCAGACGGAAACCAATCCCTTTGATCCCGTTCATCCGGTCTGCCGGGATGGTCTGGTACAGTTCTGCCGCTTCCTGAAGGCTCAAATCTTCATGATATTCTCCAAGAATGTGAAACTCTGTACACTCTGCCACATAAAAGCTGATTTTGGGTTCCGGTTCTTTTCCATCAGAAGCAGATAAGGAATGTCTCGCTTCTTCTATCTCTTCCTGTGCCGCTTTTTCTGTTTTCTCCTGCAGTTCTTCACAGTCTATACGTGTACAGTCCTCCAGCGCATAACCCTCTTCTGCAAGAAGATCCCCCGCAGCTTCCTCGATTGTCATATCATCGCTGTCCTCATAAATGCCGCCGTCTATCTCCCGGTAATCCATACCATAAAATGTATAATCATAACCGCCTTCTGTATCCTGGATAAACAAAAATCGGTCTTCCGCCTGATATGCAAGTTCTGTCTCCTGACCAGAAAGATTCCATATATCATTTTGTCCCATTTCCTGTTCATGGTTCATCTCCTGCCCTGCTTTACGGAACAAATTTACAAATCCATCCAATACTGCCGGATGGCTGTTTACAATATAATCTGCATTCAAGTCTGTTCCCCTGCTGACATTCTCCGGTATTTGAATCGTTTCTGCCCATGCTTTATTGTCTCTGGAATATCTGCCGTCATAAGAATGCTTCTGTATCGTGTTTGCAAGCACAAAGGAAATTCTCTCTGCACCATATGCCTCCAATACCTTTTCTGCAGTTTCCTGTGCAAGATGCATCCCATCAAAATTTTCCTTAATTGCTTCTTCAATGGCATTTTTACAGTCTAAATTCAGCTTTCTGGAATCCAGATAATCATCCGCAGCGCCATGTTCCATCGCATAGGATAATGTGTGAGGATAAACGGGCGGATAATTTTTCTCCAAAGATGTACCCTGTTCGCTCTCCGGGTGTTCCGGTTCCCACGTCATCCCTTTTTCCGCAAGATACTCCTGAATTGCTTCCATTGCACCCTTATCAAAACCATTCTCCAATTCCTGCGCCACCAGTTCGCCGTCTGCATTGACAATGACAGCCGCAACCGAATCACCATATTCATTGTTTTTCATAAGATAAAATATCTCATCCTTGATTTCCCGTACATCAGCGGTATGCCAAAGACCGTCATGCTGCTCAATCTCAATTCCGGAAGTATCCAGTGTTACAGCGGAATCTTCTCTTTTATGGTTCATTTTTACTTCATGCTGACGCTGCAGGATAAAGTCCGGTAATTCTGCAAATCCCATACTGTCCACATAATATGCCTTTGCACTGCCCCCGTTTGTCAAAACAACTACATCACTGACAGAAAGTGAATGTCCCTCATATCCTGCCGGATGGTTGATATTAAACCGTTCATACAGTCCCTCTAGAGTTTCTCCTTCTGACAGCTTTCCTCCATAGACCAGACGGTAATCTTCTGCATTTATTTTTAAATTATGGGCAGTCACAAAATCCATTCCCATAAAACGGTAATCTCTTCCTTTTTCAGAATCACCAAGCTGATAAATGGCATACCGCTCTTCCTTACCGGACAGATATAGATTTTCATTTGCCCGTCCGATGGCATTTTCCATTTTTTCCTGTTCTATGTTCAGGTCTATGGCATTCATTTTTTCCTGATACTCCGCAAGTGTCACCATCTCGCCTGTGAAATTCAGTTCATCTCCAAGCCGGAAATATCCCTGTTCTGGGAGGGAAAGCGGAACTGCTGTGAGAATGGTTGCGGCATGATTGACCATTACCTGTTTTTCTATGGTAAGCGGATAACCGGGATCATAATCTGCCCCTCGTAGTTCATAGCGGTGCAATCCCTCCGGGACAGCTTCCCCGGCTACACGTTCATTTATAAAAAGTGCCGGGACATCAAACAATTCTACTTCCTGATACTTTTGTTCCTTTTCCGGCATTCCGCTTTCTTCTCTGACTGCTTCCCTCCTGTGGTACTTCTCCCACACTGCCTTTTCTATCCCGAAAAGACCGTCATGCGTATCAAGTTCTCCTTCATCATCCAGCATTGCCTCCGTATCATCCGGATACAGGGCGAATATCTCAAAACCTTCCTGAAACAATTCATGTGCCCTCTCCCTTTCAACCGGAAGCATTCCCTCATTCTGATAGCCATAACGATGCAGTTCCGTCATTCCCACCATGCCATCAGGGAGAAACTCGATTTCTTTTTGTATATCCCGGCAGATTTCTGTGGCGGAACGAAGATCTGGAATCGCCTTTGCCTCCGCCAGTTTTCGGATAAGTTTCTCCGTTTCCTCTGCATTGTCAAACTTATACGCATAATTGACCAGCAGATTTCTCTCTTCGCCGCTAAAAAGTGTCCGTTCCTGTTCTACCCTGTCTATCAGTATTTCTGCCTGCTTCATGGCAGACAGTGACAGTTCCGGTTGTTCCCGCATAAGCCGCTGTATCACTTCTGTCATGCTGTCAATAAAAGAACCTGCCGTTTTCCGTATCGTATCCATCGAGGTACGCAGCTCTTTCATATCCATGCTGCTGCTCCATCCGGCAATGTAAGGAAAAGAATAATCCGAAGTATCCAAACCAAAATACTGGCAGACTGTATAGGCAACACTTTCCGCTTCTACTTCCTTTGTCATCTGGTTCTTTTTCTCTCCCTGTTCTTCCATAAAATCCCGGTCATGCAGCATCGCATGGGTAACCTCATGGATGCCTGTTTTCATTGTCTGACTCTCGCTCATACCGTTTTGGATAACAATTTCTTTCTCCGTATTACTGTAATATCCCTTTGCCCCACTGCTGATTTCATCGAAACGTACAGGCACAGGAGACACTTCCTGCACCGCTTTCATAAAAACTTTAAAGTTTTCGACACTCCCCATCAGTTCCGGCGTCTCCAGTTCCGGAAGCGGCTCTCCATCCGTCTGTGAGATGTCAAAGACACTGGCCACACGAAACCGTGGAATCACAATTTCCACCTCTTCTGTTTCCGGCTGTCCGTCAAACCGCAGCACAGGTTCCTGTGTTTCCGGATCAATCTTTTCCACTTCCTGCTTCTCCCGGATAGGTGCAGGTGCGATAATCTGGATTGCCTTCTCCCCTCGCCGCACCTGCCGCTTGAACTTCTTCTGCCATGCCTGATACCCGGCTACCAGTGTGGCGTCTGGTTTCTGCATGGCAATCAAAAGTGTATTGTTAAAACTATAATTATGGAATTGGGACATGGTTCGGAGATATTCTGTATACATTTCTGATGTAAACAGTTCTTTCACTCCCTGTTCCAGCTGTTCTGTGATTTCTTTCATCTGCAGTTCCCTTTTTTCTGCCATAAATCTCCTTTCCAAAAATCCCGTCTCCGATTTGATTTTTCGGGACGGGATTCTCTGCTCTTTATTTTGATTTTCTTTATAACTGTTGTTCTTTTTTCTTTGCGGTATGTTTCCAATTCTTCGCCTCATGGGAAAGCCGTTCTTGTGCCTGCTTCAGCTTTCCAAGCACTGACGGTTTCTGTACACTGTCTGCGGTATGGGAAAGCTCTGATACCCTCCCTGCCATCGTGACTGCACATCTCGGACTATCTGCCACCGCCGCTATATCTTCCCCCATGCCAAGTGCTTCGGATGTTCCTTTTTCATCCATGTTCAGCAGGGAATTTAATTCTGCCAGACGTTCCATTTTTTCTGTCAGTTCCGCCTCTTTCGGAAATGGCTTTTCCACCTCCTCCTGTGCTGTGGCAAGCTGACTTAACAGATTCTCCATTTTCTGTTCTGCTTCTGTCAGACGTTTTTCTATCCCGGTCAGGGCATTACTAATACGCTGCAGGTTGCCCAGAACATCCTTTCCAATCTCAATCTGATAACTGCACTGCCGTTTTATTGTCAGTTTATAGGTCTGGTAAAAGCTGTCATAAGATGCATTTAAGGAAAAGCCATGAAATTCCCCAATCTGCCCATTGCTTTTTACTGCTTTTAACCCGGCACAGGCAGCAAGGATTGCGGTTCCTGCCTCCTTCCTGTCTGTGTACGTCTTTCCTCCAATCATCATTGAAAAATTGTCTTTTTCCTTCTCTTCCAGAATCGGCTTTACTGCCTCCCTGTCCGCCCGAAGCCCTGCAATCTGCTCTTTTTGTGCGGCAATCTGTACCGGATAATTTTTAGCAATGTCTGTCTCCAGATGGTATTTCTGGCTGGTATGGTTCGCTTTCATCAGTTTTAATTTACTGACCTGAATATCCAAATCCATTTTTTCACGGATATACGGATTTCCTGTTGCAAGTGCCTTAATTTCCGCATAAGAAAGCGCCGCATCATCCACATCCTCACAGGCACGCACAGGGGATTTGCTTGTCATGATCTGGCTGATAAATTTCTGCTTGTTCTCCAAAATCTGCCACATATAAGCATCAAATGTATTTTCCGTAACATAACGGAATATCTTTACCTTCTCATTCTGGTTACCCTGACGAAGGATACGTCCCTCCTGCTGTTCCAGATCCGAAGGTTTCCAGGGGCAGTCTAAATGATGCAGGGCAATAAGCCTGTCCTGTATATTCGTCCCTGCTCCTAATTTCGGCGTGGAACCAAGCAGGATACGCACCTGTCCGGCACGTACCTTTGCAAACAATTCCGCTTTTTTTGCTTCTGTGCCCGCTTCATGGATAAATGCAATTTCCTCCCTCGGTATTCCTTTTTCCACCAGTTTTTCACGAATGTCATCATATACATTGAATGTCCCGTCATTCTTCGGCGTGGACAAATCGCAAAAGATAAGCTGCGTTGATTTCTTTTCTGCCGTTTCTTCCCATATGTCATATGCATTTTTTGCGCAACGGTTTACCTTGCTGTCCGCTTCATCCGGCAGCATGTCGTTTAACAGCCGCTGGTCTAACGCACACTTTCTTCCATCATTGGTAATTTTCAGCATGTTATCCACTGTTGGCTCTACCAAACCGCTTCTAACCGCCTCTGCCCTGTCGGCAAATGCACTGACCATATCCTGCTGTATCTCGCTGGGTTTTAGCACCTCATTGATATATTCCGCTTCTGGTACAGGCAGATTCAGCATATCCGCAGTCTGGATATCTGCACTTTCTTTAAAAAGAGAAATCAATTCCGGAAGATTAAAAAACCGGGCAAACCGTGTTTTCGCACGATAGCCCGTCCCTTCCGGCGAAAGTTCAATCGCCGTAACCGTCTCCCCAAAAGCCGCCGCCCAGGAATCAAAATGTCCGAGGCCCATTTTCTGGATTGTATCATATTGTAAATACCGCATGATGGTGTAGAGTTCAACCATACTATTGGACACTGGGGTCCCCGTTGCAAAGGTAACTCCTTTTCCTCCGGTCAGTTCATCTAAATACTGGCATTTCATAAACATATCGGAGCTTTTCTGTGCGTCCGTCTGGGCGATTCCGGCAATGTTCCTCATTTTTGTGTAGAGGAACAAATTTTTATAATTATGGCTCTCATCCACAAAGAACCTGTCTACGCCAAGCTGTTCAAAGGTCACCACATCGTCTTTCCTCGTCTGGTCATTTAATTTATCCAGTCTTGTCTGCAGGGATTTTCTTGTCTTTTCCATCTGCTTGACTGTATAACGGGTTCCCTCCTGCCCTTCTGCATCCTCAATCGCCATAGTAATATCACGAATCTGTTTCTCAATCGCTGCCGCCTGACGTTCTACAGAAAGAGGAATACGTTCAAACTGGCTGTGCCCGATGATAATGGCATCATAATCCCCGGTAGCAATCCGGGAACAGAATTTCTTTCGGTTGGCAGGTTCAAAATCCTTCTTTGTGGCAACAAGGACGTTTGCCCCCGGATAGAGCCGCAAAAAATCACTGCCCCACTGTTCTGTCAGATGGTTCGGTACCACATATAAATTTTTCTGGGATAATCCAAGCCTTCTGCTTTCCATACCTGCCGCAATCATCTGGAAAGTTTTTCCTGCACCGACACAATGGGCAAGCAGTGTATTATTTCCATATAAGATGTGGGCAACCGCATTTTTCTGATGCGGCATCAGCGTGATTTCCGGTGTCATACCCGTAAACTGAATATGGCTTCCATCGTATTCACGTGGACGGCTGCTATTGAATAATTCATTATACTTTTTGCATAATGCCTCTCTTCGGTCTATGTCACGGAAAATCCACTCTTTAAAGGCTTCCTTTATCATCTCCTGTTTCTGTTGTGCCAGCATGGTTTCCTTTTTATTCAAAACCCTGTGTTCCCCGTCCGCATCCTCAATGGTATCGTAGATTTTCGTATCACGCAGGTTTAAGGCATCCTCTAAGAGACGGTACGCATTTGCTCTCTGGGTTCCATAAGTAGACTGCACAAGGGCATTACCCCTGTTGTCCATATTTTTCCCGGTAATGTTCCACTGCCCATTAACGGCTGCATACCGGACATCAATCTTGCTTCCCAGATAATAGCCCGGTGTATGAAAGGTTTCCCCCATAAACTGTGTTATATACTCTGTATCAACCCAGGTTGCCCCCAGGCGGACTTCAATCTCCGAAGCATCCAGGTCTTTCGGCTGTACTTTTTTAAGATACTGCACATTGCCTTCATACTCCGGATGGTTTTCGGCAAATCTCTCTGCAATCCCCAGCTTTTCACGTACATTTCCGGACAAATATTCATCCGAGGTTTCCCACTTGTCTGTCAGTGGATTCCGGAAAATTGCGCCTGCCAGTTCTTCCGTGATTTGTTCCTCTGTTTTTCCCGATAATTCTGCCATAAACGGCAAATCCACTTTTGCACGTTCCCCGATGGATACGGCAAGGGCTTCACTGGCGGTATCCACACTGGTCACTGGTTCTGCCCTTCGGATGGTACGCTTGCTGAAAATATCTGCTTTACGCTTCAGCTTTCCTTCCTCATCCAGATATTCCAGAGATGCCAGCAGACAATAGCTGCTGTCCTGCGAAAATGCCCTGCGGTTTGCCGTACTGCTGATCAACCCATACCGGGAAGAAAAACGGTCATACTGCTGATTCAATTTTTTCTGCAGAAGAGCTATCTCTTCATCACTGCCATCCTCCATCTGACACTGGATAAGTTCCTGTGTCACATTTCTCAGCTCAATCATCCCAAGTACACGTTCCGCTGTCAAAGCTGGCAGTTCCACCGGATTCATCTTTGAGTTTTCCCGGTAATATACTTTCCCGTCTACATTTGTAAAACTGAAATTCCTTACCGCCGGGTCTGCCGGAATGGAACGGTCTGTTTCTGTCAGTTCAAAATCGTCCAGTGTATTCTCCGTAATCTCTCCCTGTATATGGCTTATCGCCTCTTTTAACTGTACCGCAAGTTCCATCCCTTCAATGGGTTTTACTGTCACTTCCTGTTTTCCGTACTGTGTACTTTCTACAGAAAGTTCCCCTAACACCATTTCCGGATGACGGACAAAGTAGGCATTCATCCTATATCCTTCCGGTGTTGTATCAAGCTGTACCCATTCCGGCTGTTCCAAAGATGCACAATCTCTTTTCTGGAGAAACAAAATATCTGACACCACATCTGTCCCTGCATTCTTTCGGAAAGCATTATCCGGCAGACGGATGGCTCCAAGTAAGTCAGCACGATTGGCAATATACTGACGGACAGCCGGGTTCTGCTTATCCAGTGTGCCGCTGGAAGTGACCACTGCCACAACACCGCCCGGACGAACAAGGTCAAGGGATTTTGCAATGAAATAATCGTGTATCATAAAATTGTGGCGGTCGTACTTTCGGTCAGCTACTTTATAGCTTCCAAATGGCACATTGCCAATCACACAGTCAAAGAAGCTGTCTGGGTACTGCGCCGTTTCAAATCCCTGCACAGAAATATTATTTTTCTGGTAAAGCTGTTTTGCTATCCTCCCTGAAATGCTGTCCAGTTCCACCCCATACATTTTCAAATCTTCCATGCTCTTTGGTACAAGTCCCATGAAATTTCCAACACCACAGGATGGTTCCAGTACGTTTCCTGATTCCAGCCCCATATTGGAAAGTGCTTCATACATGGCATGGATCACAACCGGAGATGTATAAAAAGCATTTAAGGTAGAAGCCCTCGCCGCCCGGTATTCTTCTGGAGACAGTTCTGAATATAATTCCGTAAATTCCCCTGCCCACTGATTGTTTCCTTCCTCAAACGCCTGTGAAAGTCCGCCCCATCCTACATAACGGGATAAAATTTCCTGTTCCTGCGGAGTTGCCAGACGGTTTTCAAGTTCCAGTTCATGCAGTAACTTCACCGCTTCCATATTGGCACGAAATTTCTGCTTCGGTCCGCCTTCCCCCAAGTGTTCATCCGTAATACGGAAATTAATCAGTTCCGGTCTGATGGTTTCCTGTGCTGTGTCCGCATGTTCCACTGCTTCCGCCTTTTGCTGTTTTGTCGGCTCCTGAAATGGGATTTCCTCTGCTTTTTCTGTCCCTTCTACTGTCTCCGGTACAACTTTCTCCTGCTCTGCTTCTTTCTCTAATGGCTCTTTTTTTTCTTCTTTATCCTGTATATCAGATTCCATCCAATCAAACAAAGACAACTGCTTTCCATTTTCCACCGCTGTTTCCTGCACACGTTCCGGGAAGATGGTATACGTCCCCTCCACATATCCATGTAAGTCCACAAGGAACTGTACCTTTGCTTCATAGCCTTCAAAATCCAGTGGTAAGGATGCAAGGGCGGCATCCATCTTTTCCACTAATTCTGCTGCTGTTTCCGTATCTTCCAGTGCTGCAGCCAGTTCAATTCTTGCGTCATCATGGAAAAAATCATCTGTAAACGGACGTTCTGTTTCTTTTGGCAGACGGGCATAAAAACTAAGGATACGGTTTACCATCTGTTCCCGTTCGTATCCCGGCATTCTGGAATAATCTGCAGCTTTTAGAAATTTATCATTTTCAATCAGATACGTTACCCTCTTCGCTACCTGCGGCCATTTCAATAGTACCTGCGTATCCGGGTTTCCAAAACTTCCCCTCGCCAGCTTTAATCCTTTTCCGTTATAGTCCGCATGAGAATCATCCGCACCGTCAAGTGCATGACTGCATCCGCCTGTCCCGTACCGTTCCTTTAAAAAATCTGCCATTTCCTTTTCCGTTTTATTCTGGAGATAAAAAGCATAGGTACTCAACCTTCCATCTGAATAGGAACCGCCACGGGCAAGAAACGAATCTATCTCATCCTGTGTAATAAACAGCGGATGTTCCTCCCATGCAAATCCGTCTCTTGCGCCAAATGGCACTGCCTCTTTTGCAAATTTTTTAAACTGTGCCGATACCTTATCCGGACGGTAGAAATGAAAACGCATGATGTCTTTGTCCTCCGCATAGGCCAATGCTGCGCCCTCCAGGCGCTCGTTTATTTCCGACAGATATTCCGGCTGTGCCAGCAGTTCACTGAGGTTTTTTACCGTATCCGGGAATCCATGATGAAAAATCTCTGTGTCACCAAACACAATCTCTGCTACGCCTTCCGCCATATCGTGTTTCATGTATGCCAATACTGTCGCATGTTCTTCCAAAGCATTCAAACGTGCCGCATCCAGCACCACCTGGGGAGCGTATTCCCCCTGACGCAAAAGCTGGTGGATACGCCCGCTTACCTCTTCCCATGAAAGAAATACCTTATCCAAAATCCTGTCCGTTACCGTATGCCCCACTGCAACCTGCATTCCCAGCTCATCAAACCAGACGGAATACTCTGTACCGTCAATGACAAGTCCCTTTCCGCCTGTTCCATATTCCCGGCGTACAAATTCTGTATATTCCTCCGGTGTCTGCTCAATCATAAAATTATAGATGATACGAAGCTGGCTTCCTTCCCGGTTGCCGCCCACACGCAGCACTTCATCCACCACATCCGGGGATATGGAAATCTCCCCGGCATATAATGCAGCCATACGTTCCTCAATCTCCCGTATCTGTTCCTTTGCAGTCGGAAGTGCAGGCAAAGAAAAAGCAGAGGCTTCTATCTCCTCTGCTTCACTCAAATCCTGTTCTGTTGTTTCTTCACTTAACTGTATACCAATTCCGTCAAGATGCTCTCCTCCGCCATCGCTGTCAGGCTGTTCATATGGGCTGTCCATGCCATCGGATCGCTCTCCTTCTCCGGAGCCGGATAACGTTCCAGCAGCCCTTTCATCAGTACTTCCATTCTCTCCTGCGCTGCCTTCTCGGTCTGTGCCAGATGATTCTCCAGTTTCCCGGTCAGCATCATACTCTGATACCAGTTCTTCCGATGTTCCTTCAGAAATGTCTTCCGAAGCATCCCGTATTTCCCGATTGCCACTGTCTCCTCTTTGATTATCAGGTTCGGAAACAGATAATCTCCCTTTCTGTGATAGGTCAGTTCCATGTTCTATCTCTCCTTTGCTCTTACTTTTGCGAATTAACGTGTTAAATTCATTATAGCCGATGTAGTTTTGATCTGCAACCGTTTTTTCCTGTTCTTCCATTTGGATTTTTCGTATGGTTTTCCCAATATCCATAAGTATAGGCTCCACAAGCTGACTGACTGCATTTCCAAGAAATGATAAAACCGAAAGTCGGTTAAAATCCGTAATCCCGAAAAAATGTTCCTCCTCCAGATATTCCATTGGGTCAATACCACATCGGCGTGATAAAATATAAAAAGCACTGTTTGAATACAGTTCCCGGAACATGACACGGATACTGTCCTCGTCCAGTCCATACAGGAAACTGTCCTCAATCTCATACTGCAGCCCCTCCATCGCTTCCTCCAGATTCTCCTCTGCCATATAAGAAGCTACTGCCATCAGTGCATTGGAAAGGCTTTCCGTATCTCCCCCTTCAAGCCCATAGGCATCTGCCAGATGGTCTAGCACCGCCTCCTCCTGTTCTTTCTGGAGCTGCCACAAATTCGGTGTCCTTCCGCCTTTTACCATGTGTGTGTCTGAAACATCAAATACATAACGAAGCTGCCGTCTCGGTCCTGTGTCATCTATCAGGGCGATTCCTTTCGCCCCACGATTTACCCATCGACCCATCCTCTGATTCCATGCTTCCAGTGACACACAGGCGGTTGCATCCGGACGCTGGGCATGGATCAGAAGTGTATCCGAGAACGGATAGCGGTACAGCTTTGCCGCCGTATCCAGATACTTCATCCAATCCTTCGGTGAACTGCTCACATCCTTTGCCGTGTATTCCGCCAGTCCCCTTATCTCCTGCAATCTTGCCATGATAATCCACCTCTTTCTTTTCTATTCCATTTCCATGCTTACACTTTTCCTTTGTATTTTCTGCCTCTTTTTTTAGGAAACTCCATCTGGAAAGCCACCCTTCCCTCACTGGTATCCAACAATAAATCCGCAGAAAATAATTTTCCTGTTTTACGGGAATAAAAATCATCTGCATGGGTACGCCCACCTGTCAAAAGCTCCACTGCCATCTTTTTGTCAAGCTGTTTTCTCATACCGGAAAGATAATGGTTTTCTTTCCACAAGGCAAAGGAACACTCCCGGCTGGAACAGTAAAAATTCTGTTTTCCCTCATATACCGGGCTGCCGCAAAGCGGGCAGATGCCAATCTGTTCCCTCGGATGGAATCGCTGCAGTTCTTCCTCCGGTATTTCTTTACATCCCTCCATGACAGTTTTTACAAGTTCTGTAACCCCTTCCAGAAACTCTTTGCCATCAAGCTGCCCTCTTTCTATCAAAAGCAGGCGGTTCTCCCATTCTGCTGTCATGGCGGCAGATTTCAGATACGTTGGAATCACTGCCGTCAATGCTTTTCCATCCACTGTTGGAAGTATCTGTTTTCCTTTGCGGAGGGCATAACCGGAAGACACCAGCTTTTCGATAACAGCAGCTCTTGTGGCAGGTGTGCCAAGCCCTTTTTTCTCTGTTTCTGCATCAAACTCTTTGTTTCCTGCAGTCTCCATTGCCATTAACAGAGTATCTTCCGTAAATGCTTTCGGAGGTGATGTAAAATGTCTGTCTGCCTCCGCCTGTATACGGGAAAACTCCATCCCCTCCTGTAGATTCTCTTCCAATAATTCCTCTTTATTTGTATCCGTTTCTTCCTCTCCTGATTTTTTCAGGGATGCCCTAAACCCGGTGGCAATTTTCCAAAATCCAGGTTCTGTCATACGCTTTCCTTTTGCCATAAATTCATGTCCCGCACACTGTACCGTAATCTGTGTTTCTTCATATGTACATTCTTTGGAAACTGCCTGAGCAAGACGCTGTCCGATCATACAATATAGGTTCCTCTGTTTTTCCGTAAGCTGTGAGAATCCTTTTTTGACCGATTCCTTTGTAGGAAGCAGTGCATGGTGGTCAGAAACCTTGTCATTATTGATAATTCTGCCTACATCGTATCCCATATTCCCCTCTAAAAAGGGCAGTATCTCCGGCAGCACCTCCAAGAGTTCCATCGTTGACTGTTCCATATCTTCCGTAATATACTGGCTGTCTGTACGGGGATAAGTTACCAGCTTGTCCTCATAAAGTTCCTGAAGCTCCTGTAATGTTTCCTGTGCTGTGTACCCAAAGAATCGGTTTGCCTCCCTCTGTAATGTCGTAAGGTCATAGAGTTTCGGCGGCATCGTTTTCTTCTGCTTCTTTTCTACCTTTACAATTACCGCCTTTTCTCCCTGACAGCTCTCTGCCAGTCTCCTTGCTTCTGTCTCTTCCTTAAAATTTTCAGATACCGCAGTAAATCCATCTCCTGTAAGCGTAACTTTGTAAAAAGGTTCTTTTACAAAAGTATCTATTTTTTCCTGCCGTTCCACCAGCATGGCAAGCGTTGGCGTCTGGACTCTTCCGATCACCAGACGTTTATAATATTTCGTTGTAAAGGCTCTGGTTGCATTCATGCCGATAAGCCAGTCCGCCTTTGCCCTGCACACAGCAGCTTCACAGAGATTCCCATACTCCCTGCCGTCCTTTAAATGAGCAAATCCGTCACGAACTGCACCATCCTCCATCGAACTGATCCACAGTCTTTTTACGGGAAGCCTGCTTCCGGACAAGTCATAAACACGCTTAAAAATCAGTTCCCCTTCCCTTCCGGCATCACAGGCATTCACCACATACTCTAAATCCGGACGGTTCAGCAGTTTTTTCAATACCTCAAATTGTTTTTTCTTATCCCTTGCCACCGCAAGCTGCCAATGTTCCGGTAAAATAGGAAGCTGTGAAAACTCCCATTTCTCATAGCGGCTGTCATATACCTCCGGGGACACGTATTCCGCCAGATGTCCGAGACACCAGCTAACGATACAGTCTGCACCTGACAGATAACCATCCTGTCTTTTTCCTGCTCCCAATACTTTCGCCAATGTCTGAGATACACTGGGTTTCTCTCCAATCACTAAATACATTCCATTCTCCTTTCCAAAAAAGGACAGCCGTTTTCTTTTCGGCTGCCCTTTTCCTATCCATCCTTAACTTTGTTTTTTATTCTTCTGTGTCATCCTCGTCCATGTGGTTTTCAGAATCTTCGTTGATGTAATCTCCTTCATAAAATTCCAAATCCTCATCTCCGGCATCCTCTTCCTCTTTTTTAGGCTTTACAACCTTAAAATAATAAACACCACCGCATCCTGCTACGGCAAGCAGCGCAATGGCAAGCAACGCCCCGGTATTAGTCTCTTTACTTTCTTTTTCCGGCTCCTTTTCCGTTTCCTCAACTGCAGGTTTTGTCTCCGGCTGTGGTGTAATGACTGTTGGCTGTTCTGTTTCCTGTTTCTTTGTTTCCGTAACAAACTCTGCCAGATCATCCTCATCAATCATGGAAAGCATATATACGTTTTCTTTGTTACTGGAACGGTCCAACACAAGAAAAAACGTATTGCCGTTCTTTGTCTGTACCGTAAGGAACTCTTTTGTGCTGTCCCCTGATTTATCATCTGCCAGACTTCCGTTCCCCGGAACAGAAAAAGGTGTTTCCTCTGTCTTCGGCGGTTCTTCCTCCTGTACTGGCGTCTCTGTTGGCGCAGGTGCTTCCACCGCCTGCTGAGCCGCTTCATCCGTAAAGGCAAAGGCAGTCGTGGCAGGCAAGACCATCCCTGCCGCCACTGTAAACGCTGCCAGCCACTTTTTAATTTTCATTCTCACGATGTTCATCCTCCTTTTCTTCTGCCCTATGTCCCGGCAGTTTTCTTTCTTCTGCAATATCCTTCCAATCCTCTTCTTTTTTTGTATCCGGCACAGTAGTTTCTTCCGTCAGATACGGAAAAACAGCCGTTCCATTCTGGATTTTGTCCAATACTACCAGAAGTTCCCGGCTGTTTAATTTCATGGAACGGATACTTTTAATAATCTCCGCATCCTCCAACTGCTTTTTTCGGATATTCAGTTCCCTTAAATGTTCCTGCCACTCGGTAATTCTTTCCTCTGTTTTCTGGATTTCATCCAGAACCTTTTTTAATTTCATATTCACTTTCTTAACCTCCTACTGGATTCTTCCAAACGCCATGAAATGTTCCTGCCAATATGCAGAACTGATATTCGCATACTGGATGGGATTGCCGCAGTGGATCATCATGTTGTCTCCTACATAGATTCCCACATGACTGGCTCCCGGCGTATTGTAAGTACCCTGAAAGAAAATCAGATCTCCCGGTTTTGCTTCGGACGGCGATACATATGCACAGCAGGAACGAAGCCCGTCTGCCGTCTGCCTTCCTACATTCCAGCCGTTTCCGCAGTTATTGATTACCCAACTGACAAATCCGGAACAGTCAAAACTGGTACTGGGCGAAGCGCCGCCCCACACATACGGGTATCCCAGATATTTTTCTGCTTCATGGATCATGTTTGCAAATTTTTCATCTGACAATGCCTCTGCCGGAATTTCATAGCCAAAACCACCGGAACCTCCGCCACTGGGCAGCGTATTTACATCAAACAGATAATCACGGTTCCCATATGTCAGATTGTAATAATCATACCGCTGTTCTTCCTCGTCATTCATTCTGTTTCTGAGCACAGTATCCAGATTATGGTTTGTCAGCACTGTTTCCAGCCTGTTTACCTCTCTGGTACTGGTCACTTCCACTTCCTGACTTCCATTGTCATCTGCTATGTATGCTTCCCATGTCTGATGTCCGTGTGCAGAAGCGGCTGCATGGTCTCCATAATAAACATCGAACTGCACCCCGTACTGGTCAAAAGCGCCTGTATCTTCTACAACATACTCCACACCATTCATCACAATCTTCGTGCCCAGAGGTACAAAAGGATTGGAAGCGTCTACCGCAATCGTGTGGTTTGCCTGCGGCATGGCTCCGCTGGCTGTCGATCCGCCGGACCAGACGCCGCAGCAGATCGGACAGTTGCAATATCCACTGGTTACTACCTGTCCCAGTGATTCCCCAACCCGTACCGTCTGTGTTTCTGTCACTGTTTCACGCACACTCTCCGTATGTATGCTGTACTGTTCCCGGAAGATTTCTTCAATCTCCGAAGCCACCTGTGCATATGTAAAATCCCCGTATTTAACTGTCAGGTAGGAGATAAGGTGGTATGGATTATGGCTGATTTCGTCTACCTGATAGCGGTATTCCTCATATTCTGGATGTGTGGCTTCCATGCTGTTAATCTGATTATTCAATGCCGCTTCAAGCTGTGCATAAGCATTTTCTGCCGCATAAATATCTTCATCCTCGCTGGCATAGGTGGTAGAAATAATTGTGGTACTGCCGCCCTGAATGCTGGCGCTGCAGCTGCTGAGTGAGGCTGCCATCACTGCGAACAACAATACGCAGACACCTATACCTGCGAAAATTGCCCGGTTCCTGCAAAGAATCTCCTGCAGTACCTTCTTTGCTTTGACCGCAATGGTTTCTGTAACCCGGATGGTATCCTCCGTTGCTTTTTTCCCTTCCTTCGCCGCAGCATAAGCCTGTTTGTAACGCCTTTTCTGCCAGAAGCGTAAAATAGCATTCTTCTTTGACTGTTCCACCTCGGCAGCGTGTTTCCCCACTTCTTTTCCGCTTTTTTTCATCGCCTCAAACTGCAGGCGGCCCGCTTCCGCTGTTTTTTCTGCCTGCCGTTCCGTGTGCAGGGATTCCTGCAGTCTGCGGCTTGACCGGGAAACGGCATATCGGACAGTCTTTTCTCCCAACAGTTCCGCTTTATGTGCCCCTTCCACTGCCGCATTTTCCTGTTCTGCTTCGTGACTCTTCCCATGAACATAAGCAGATGCAGCAACAGTACCTGCTGAAACAGCCTTCTTTGCCATCCCAATTCCGGCTCCCTGTATCATCCCGCTGCTTTCATCCCCAAAAGAAAGTCTTCCTGCCTGTTTCTTCTGTTCTTTATGGAGCTGTTCCCGCTTTATCTTTCCCTTGATTTCCTCACGGAACCCTTCCATCGACTGCTCCGCTGTTTCCTGGTTCTTACGAAAACGGGAAGATTCTTTTTCTTTCTGAGCCGTCTGTTTTTCTTCTGCCGTTTTTTCTGCCCTTTCTCTTCGGACATAGGACTGCACCTGCTGTTTTTTTCGGCTATGGCTTGTCCATGCAGCAGCTTCTGCATATTCCCTCGCCCCGGACGGATGCCCCCTGATACTTTCCACACGGGAAGAATAATCAGACAAACGTTCCCCTGTATTGCTGTCTGCTTCCTCTATTTCTTCCTGCCATCTGGCACTCTCCGATTCCGGTATCCGCATTTTTCTGGAAGCCGCCCGTTTTTTTCCACTTTCCTCCATGTCCTGCCCGACTGTTTCCGCAGCTTCTGTTCTGCCTGCTTTTTCCGAATACAGCTTCTTTTTCGCAGACTTCGTATCTTCCGCCCTTTCTCCCCGCTTTGAAAAATCTTCCATATCCTCTGCCTGTGTTGCGCAGAAAAAATCATCTGTTTCCCGGTTACTTACCCGGATGGATTTTCTGCTGTGCAGATTTTCCTCCTTCAGTCCATCCCGGCTCATTTTCTTTACGGTTTTGTCTCTTGCCCTGTACTCATGCTCCTGCATGATTTCTCATCTCCTTACATATATGGCTGTGCATACTCTTCCCATTTTTCCAGTGTCGCATCTGCCATTTTCGGAATGGAGGCAGCAAATTTCCATGCCTCCGGCGGCAGGGGATTTCCATGAAGCATCAGAAGATGCAGCATAGAACTCTGCATGTCCACCAGTGCCGCAAGATAAATCAAATCCTCCGGCATATGGGAAAAGACCTCTTCTCCATTGCTGTCTTTTCCATTCTCCAAAAGCATTTGCAATTCTTTTGGTATATCTTCTCTTTTTACTTTTACGGTGTGAACCATTATTTTGTTATCTCCTTTTCTGCTATTTTCTTTGCCACTACAACCAGCCTTCCGTTTTCCTGCGAATATTCACAAGTGGAAAGTGTCAGCAGCTTCTCTCCATAATCTGCCGTAATCCCGGTATCATAAAATGACCGTTCCTTTACAGCTTCTATAAATGTTTCATATGACTTTCTGTTTTCCGCTTTCGTGAACGTATAATAGGCAAAATCACTTCCCGTATAAACCGGAGTGGAAAAGACTGCAAACACCTGATATTTTTCTTCCCCCTGCAGCGTATTGAAAAAAATAAAAGGATGCTCTTTAAAGAACTTCCTCTCACGATACCCTTCCAATGCGGCAAACATCTTTCCGCTGTTCATGTGGTGTCCATAGATGATCAGATTGTCGCAATCTTTCAGGGAACAGTTTTCTGAAAGAAACAAGCTTCCATTTGCAGAGTATTCTCTGAAAAAATCCCGTTTCAGATAATAATTCACTTCTTCCGGATGGTACATAACGGGGTAGTCAATAAGCGTATCCGGTATCGTCAGCCAGCCGATACAATCCTTGTTTTTTTCATGAAGGGCAAGAAGCCCCTCATGGATGAGGTTCTGCTCTTCTTCATCCTGTCGGGGCTTCTCTTTTGTTTCTTCTTTTTGGTTTTCATAAATTTCTTTTAACTGTTCCTGTAAAATATCCGCTTTTTCTTCCTGTTTTGCATAGTCTGCGAGGAAGTGTCCGCTGATTCCCAATAATGCCAGTGACAGAAAACAAAGCAGATAGGCTGCCCATTTTCTCATACGCATCCTTCTCCGATTTTTTTGTCTCCTGACACCTTTTTTATCCGTTCTTCCGCCAGCCTGCAGTATTCCTCGTTCAATTCAATCCCGATATACTGTCGGTTTAACCCTTTTGCCACAGCCCCGGTTGTCCCGCTTCCCATAAACGGATCAAGGACAATCCCCTGTTTTGGGCATCCCGCAAGGATACAGGTTTCCGCCAAACGTGGCGGAAATGCTGCAAAATGTGCCCCTTTATATGGAACGGTATTGATATTCCACACATCCCGCTTATTCCTTAAAGGGTTGATTTCTGTTTTTCCATACCTGCAGGGATTGTTGATCTGCTGTCTGGACATCTGCCCCGGTATGCCGTCCGCATATTTTGTGTTTTCCTTTCTCCCATAGCGGTAACGGATGGCGGTACTTAAAGCAATCGGCTCGGCAACGGCAAGATTGTCGTAAAAATATTTCCCGGACTTTGTAAGCAGGAAGATATGTTCATAACATCGGCTCGGTCGGTCTTTTGCACTCTCCGGCATGGGATTATCCTTCTGCCAGATAATATCACTGCGAAGAAACCAGCCCTCTTTTCTCAGGGTAAGTGCCAGCAGCCACGGAAGTCCCATCAATTCTTTTGGCTTGCAGCCGGACAACCCATGATAGGATTTCCGGCTGTAGCAGTCTGCTATATTAAGCCAGAACGTACCATCTGACCGCAGGACTCTTTTTAATTCACAAAACACAGAAACCAAATGTCCGATATATTCCTCCGGTGCGCCTTCCCTGCCAATCTGGTTTTCCTTTCCATAATCCCGTAAAGCATAATACGGCGGAGAAGTCACACAACAATGGATACTTTCATCCGGCAGACTTTTAGCACCTCCAGACAGTCCCCATTGATAATCGTATCCGTTTTTAACATTCTGCTTTTCCCGCCTTTTCTCCTGTTCCTTCCAAATCCGAAGGTTTGGTTGTCATCAAAGCATACAGACGCAGGGATTTATCAAACTTATCCTTAAACGGGATAATGGTACTGCCATAAAAAATCAATCCCTCTCCCTCGCCGCTGTTGGTCACATAGGAAAGCTGGTGGGGCGAAATGTTCAACTGCTTCGCCAAAATCTGCCTGTCCCCTGCCGCCTGGTTGAGCATATAGATGAAGTCCGAGTTTTCAAATATGTTTTCGATTTCCCGGCTGGCAAGCAAATCCTTGATATTCTGCGTGATTCCTGTCGGGATACCGCCCCATTTACGGAAACGCTTCCAAATCTCCACGGAATAAGCCGCCGTCTGTTCCTCCTTCAGAAGCAGATGGAACTCATCAATATAGTATCTGGTAGATTTATGCAGCGCCCGGTTGACCGTCACACGGTTCCACACCTGATCCTGCACGATCAGCATCCCAAGCTTTTTAAGCTGTTTTCCCAAATCCTTAATATCAAAACAGACAATCCGGTTATTCAGTTCCACGTTGGTACGGTGGTTGAACACCTTTAAGGAACCGTTGACATAGATTTCCAATGCTGTCGCAATCCTCTGTGCCTGAACCTCTTTCTGTTCCCGCAGGCATTGGTACAAATCTCCCAATACAGGCATATTCTCCGGCACAGGGTTTTCAAAATATTTCTGGTATACAATCGGCAAGCATCGGTCAATGACAGACTTTTCTTCTGCTTCAATACCATTTCTGGAACCCATAATCAGCTCACACAAGGACAGAATGAAATCACTCTTAAAGCCCAGCGGGTTATCATCATCAGAATAATCCAGGTTGATGTCCATTGGATTGATGTAATCGTGACTGGTAGGCGAGATATGGATAACCTGCCCTCCAAGTGCGTTGACAAGGGGATAGTATTCTCCTTCCGGATCTCCGATAATAATGTCATCCTGCGTGACAAAAAAAGCATTGGTAATTTCCCTTTTGGCAGAAAAAGATTTTCCGGAACCGGGCGTACCAAGAATCAGTCCGTTAGGATTTTTCAGTTTCTTCCTGTCCACCATGATCATGTTGTTGGAAAGGGCGTTCAAACCGTAATACAAAGATTCTCCCGCCATGAACAATTCCTGTGTGGTAAATGGCACAAAAATAGCAGTGGATGTAGTTGTCAGCGCTCTCTTAATCGGAATCAGATTCAATCCCAACGGAACACTGCTCATCAATCCCTGCTCCTGCATATAGTCCAATCTTCTTAATGAACAATTATATTTCTGTGCAATCCCTCCTGTCTGGAACACCGCATTATCAAGTTCCTGCTTTGTCTTTGCCGTATTTAAAAACAATACCGTCACAAGGAACATCCTTTCATTTCTGGACTGCAAATCTTCCAAAAGACGCTTCGCTTCCCCGCCATACGTGTTCAAATCTGACGGAATGATGTCCATATCGTACCCTGAACGTACTGCTTTTTTCTGTTCTTCTATCTTCATGCGGTTAATATCCGTCACTTTACTTTTTACCAGCTTAATCGCTTTCATCTGATCCAGAGACTGGATATGAAGATTTACAATCAGATTTCTGTCCATATCCAAAAACTCTGCCAGCATCTTATCTGTCAGCTCCGGTGCAAGTATCTGTAAATAAGATGCTGCACCGATGGTATTTCCCATCTGAAAGGTCTTTCCGTCCCGGAACACAAAACTGGTAGGTGCAATAAAGTCTTTTGTCCCCATTCCGCTTCGCAGTACCCTGTCATAAGAGAACTGGAACGGCACTTTTTCTTCCGGGTTAAAGGTTTCATAGAGAATCTGAAGCCGTTCCTCCCCGGACAGCGGATAAGCCGACACTCCGAGAACCTTGAAGTTATTTAAAATATCCGCTTCGATACGTTCCAGCTTCGGCTTTGCTTCCCGGATGTTCTCCGCCTTAATTCCAAATGTAATGTATTTCGTCCGTACCAGGCCATTATTTCCTTTTGCCAGCTGATTTTTTAACATCTGTGCATACTCCATACGCACATCGTCAAATGCGTCATTCTGCGGTCTGATCTGAATAGCGGATTCAAATTCTTTCATACTGCTGTGATGGTTGATAAAGGACACCTGAAAATGGATACTGCTGTCAAAATAATTGAGGAAGTCACACCAGTTTTCAAAAATGGCATTCTTATCTTCGTTCTGTGCCAACTGGTAGTTAATGTCATAAAATCGGATGGTTTTGGAATAATATTTCTCCTGTACCCGGCAGATACCGTCCTTTGCCATTTCCCGGTATGGTATGGATTTCTGTGCCGAAAGACGCTTCTCCTTTTCCTTTTTCAATTCTGCTTTTGAAGGTTTCTTCTCCACAATCTTCTGTGATCCGACTGTATTTCGTCCCTTTCTTTTTCTCCCCGGTTTCTCGGATGCCGCAGAATAATTTACCGTTTTATGCTTTTTCTTTTTTTCCTTTTTTAAAGCGGCTCTTTCTTCTTTTGCTGCCAGCTTTGCTTCTTTTTTAGCTGCCTTTTTCTCTGCTTTTTCCTGCTCTCTGCGCAGCTTCTCATTCATTTTTTCTGCTTTTTTCATAGCCCTTTTTTCACGCCTGGTAAGTTTTCTGGGTGGTTTTCTCCTGCCCCTTCTGCGTTCCAGAGCTTCATAACCGGACACCACAGGCTGTCCCCTTACAAGGCCTGCCATTTTTTCTGTATCATAGGCTTCTGCCTCTCCATAATCCGGATATTCCTCGTCCGCATCATCCAGCCAGCCTCTTTCATAGGCTTCCTGCCTTTTGATATGAGACTGGTACGCCTGTCTATCATTTCCTTTTCTTTTTCTCTGCATGTCCGCTTCCTCCTCTCTTTCTTTTCTCAGTCGTTACTGTTTCCTGTATTTCGTACAGATTCTCAATCTCATACCTGCGGATGGCAGGATACCGCAGTTTTACATGAATGACATTTAAGAGAATCTTTTCCAAAGGCAGGCCGTCCTTTTCATACATGGCAAACATAAATGCCGGAAGCATAAGAATGACCATACCTGTTGCCGCATTGCTTGTTCCAATCCATTCCCTTGTCAGAAAATAAAATGGAAGCCCCACAGCCGCCGCAATCACCAGACAGATAAGCTGCCGTTTCGTGAGGTTTAAAACAACCTTATTTTTTACCTTTGTCAAATCTTTGGGTACTGATACAAATGCCACGATTACCATCTCCTTTCCCTGCATTTTCTAAAATCCGGGACGATGCAGAACCTTCAACTTCATTTCCCCACACATCCCATCCGGATGTTTTCTGCCTTGCAAACAGTTCAATTCTCGGCAGTTCTCCAAATAATTCCACAATCCTCTTCCGGACTTCATCCGGCTTTTTACTGTGCTGTTCCAATGGGCTTATGATAAGCTGAGAGATACTTTTCGATATCCGCTTTGGATGTCCCTTAATCCCAAGCAGACAGATTTCCACATTGGAACGTGTCCAATAGCCCATCCCGAAAAAGAATCCTTTTCCGGATTTATTCTGTTTTACCCATGCAAACCCAAGTGTCTTATAGGTAAATCCCCATGCTTCAAAAAGTTTCATTGCATCCTGAAGCTGCGGAAATGTTACCCATAAAAACAAAGCACAGTCCTTTGCTGCAAGTTCTGCAACAGGAAGTCTGCATATTTCCTGAATACTCATAGTTGGATAGTGGTTTTCTGCCGCCCCCTGTCCCCGGTTCATGTCATATCTCCAGGGCGGATCAGCATAAATAATGTTATATTTTTTCTCCATTGTTTCCTTAGTGTGCATTGAAAATAGAGCGTGACAGGTTTCCGGTTTTCATCAGACTAAAGCAGAGAATGACCGTATATGCCGCCACTCCAAACAATGCTGAATGCATATTGTCTGAAATCTGGATAATGGATACAAGCACCGCATAAATGCCTACACACACCATCATAAAAAATCCCTGAAATCCGAGTGCCAGAAGCCCCCGGAAATAATTTGTTCCTACCTGCCCCCATTCCCGGTTGGACATGGTTGCAAACGGAATCGGTGCAATCGAAGTATAGAGGTAAATTTCTATCATCCTTCCAAACAGGATGACGGTAATCAGTACAGACATCACCTTCATGCACAGGCTGACCACCATCGTCTCCAGTGCCAGTGTGACCAATTCCCCTATTTCCATAGACTCCATTGCCGTATTCATGGCTTCAATCATGGAATCTACGTTAATAGCCGTTTGCGAATTGATAGAGCCGCCTGCGGCATTTACTACATGCTGTCCCACATCAAAGACTGCCATCGCAATCGTGAAGGTATTGCTGACAAGATAAACTGCCACCCACATCTTGAAAAAATACTTGAAAAACATCCAAGTATCTATCTCGTGCATATTATTTTTCTCTGTCAGCATGGTAATCAGTTCATAACACAGGACAAATGTAATAATCACGCCTGCAATCGGCACAATGACCGAATTGGAAAGATTCTGTATCAGACTGAAAATACTTCCATTCCAGCCTTGCGGGGTTTGTCCGACCTGCGCAGCGATTTCTCCTGTCTTTTCATTGACATCGGTAAACATGGTTGTCAGGTTGGACGTGACCATCCCCGTCAAAAGCTCCCTCATCCATTCCTCGATTGCTTCAAAAATGCCATCGAACATGGGTGGTTCTCCTTTCCTCTATGCTTAAAACAGTCCTCCCAGAAGCGGGATAAGCTGTGTTCCGATTAACACAACCCCTCCTCCGGCCATAAGCTGTTTTATCCCCAATTAGGTGTAAAACTCTGCTCGATGGCGGGCGGCGGCGTACAAAAAATCTA
>OLRL01000252.1_pt1 | contig 46261 bp, 39 predicted proteins | sample 1643201 | NCBI WGS metagenome assembly OLRL01 (sample SAMEA3136649, study PRJEB25190) | human gut metagenome | biome: human gut; feature: human-associated habitat; material: faeces | place: Austria | collected 2013
CCTTTCGGACAAACGGTTTTCAAGACCGCCTCGTTATGACCACTTCGATACCTCTGCATGTATTCTGTTGTTTCGCTGTTCATCAGCGACATGTTGTATTCTAGCACACAGTATATATAATGTCAACAGGTTTTTTGAATTTTTTTAACTTTTTTATTTTTGTCAAAAAAACGTTGGATTTCCGTTATAAATCGAATACTGCCATCCTCCATTCTTCCATCAGTTTTTCCAGCGAATATGCGGCATTCTCCGGACTTGTAGATGGTAATTTCACATCTTCCATCTGTGTCTGTGCATAGCAATATTTTCTATACAGTTTGCTGGCAGTTCCACCATTCGTATAGATATGTTCGATATTTGCTGTGGAAAGAATTTTATTCAAATCATTCGGAATCACATTCCTGATACTGCTATCACTAGAGCCTTCGATCTCACATGAAGCAATCACATCCCATACAGCGATATGATTCTGAAGTAAGAACTCTTTTTTCTCTTCTATTGTTCCCGGCATAGCAGAGCCTAAAATTCCTGCCAATACTTTCCAAAAACGATTTTGCGGGTGGTGATAGAAGAATTTCCCTTCTCGTGATTTCACAGAAGGGAAACTTCCAAGTATTAATATTTTACTATTCTCGTTATATACCGGTTCTATTTCATGCATTTCCTGTCGCATCTTTTTTTCTCCTCTTCAAAAATACTTCTGCCACCTCTAAATCTTCCGGCGTTGTAATTTTGATGTTTTCATAGGAGCCTTCTATCAGCTTTGACTTCATACCAAACGCTGTTTCAACTACCATTGTGTCATCTGTAATGTTATTTTGACCGGAACGAATCACTTTTTCATAAGCGTCTTGAATTAATTCTGATAAAAACACTTGCGGAGTCTGTACTTGCCACACATAGTTTCGATCCGGCGTTTCTTTTGTATAGTTTTTCCCATCTGCAATCTTGATCGTATCTTTCACGGGCATTCCTACGACACAAGCAGGATATTCACAAACCGCAGAGTAAACCCGCTGCAGCATTTCTTCCGTCACAAAAGGGCGTGCTCCATCGTGGATGAACACATACTCATCCTTCCCTACTCTTTTTAACCCATTTTGTACTGAATGATAACGTTCAAAACCGCCTTCCACAATATCTGTCACTTTGCTTAATTGGTATTTCTCTACAATTTCTTTTTGACAATAGTCCTCTTGTCCTTGTCCTACAACCAAAATAATCCGATCGATCAAAGGTGACTGCTGAAAAGTTTCCAACGCATAATATATGATCGGTTTCCCCTCAAGCTCAATATACTGCTTCTGTATTTTCGTCCCCATACGTTTTCCCTGCCCAGCAGACAATACAATAGCTGTGCAAGATTTTCCATCTTTTTTTGCACTCATATTATCGTTCTCCAAGTTTTAAGTTCGGAACTGCATTCAAGTCCCATCCGTGTCTTGTTCCCTTCAAATACTCGTAATAAGCCGCCGCTCCGATCATCGCAGCATTATCTGTACAGAAAATCGGAGACGGATGATAAAATTGAATTCCTTTTTTCTCGCACGCTTCCTTCATTGCATTTCGTAACGTACCGTTAGACGCCACTCCACCCGCGATTGCAAACTTATCCATTCCAAATTCGTCAATTGCTTTCATGGCATTTTCTGTTAATACATCGGTAACTGCTTTCTGAAAAGACGCTGCAATATCCGCACGACTATATTCTTCGTGCTTCATTTCGCACCCGTTGATATAATTCAAAACAGCTGATTTCACACCACTAAAGCTGAAATCGTATTCCGAATCCACAATATGTGCCCTTGGAAATGGGATAGCATCTGGATTTCCTTCCTTTGACAACTTTTCCACTTTTGGTCCGCCAGGATATCCAAGACCGATAGCACGCGCCACTTTATCAAACGCTTCTCCTGCCGCGTCATCTCTTGTTCTTCCGAGAATCTCATATTCCCCATAATCTTTTACGCGAAGAAGATGTGTATGTCCACCGGATACAACAAGACATGCAAACGGTGGTTCTAATTCTTTATTCTCAATATAATTTGCAGAAATATGTCCTTCAATATGATGCACTCCTACAAGCGGAAGCTTCTTCGCATATGCAATCGCCTTCGCTGCTGCTACGCCAACAAGCAACGCTCCTACAAGTCCCGGACCATATGTTACACCTATCGCATCAATATCATCCAATGTCACATTCGCCTCTTTTAATGCCTCTTCGATGACCTGATTAATTTTTTCAATATGCTTTCTGGAAGCGATCTCCGGAACCACTCCTCCATATAATTTATGAATTTCAATCTGAGAGGAAATCACATTCGACAGCACTTCTCTTCCGTTTTTCACAACTGCTGCCGCTGTTTCATCACAAGAACTTTCTATCGCCAATATTAAAATATCTTTTGTTTCACTCATTTTTGTCACCTCTAACTTTCCGGAAAATCCAGTTCTGCTGACATACAATCTTTGCCTGCTTTTGCATTTGCAAAAATGCTGCGCACATCATCCATATACTCTTCCGGTTTGGTAAGCGACGGACTATAATGTGTCAACCACAGTTCTTTTACCCCGCCTTCTTTTGCAAGGGTCGCCGCTTCCGTAAACGTCATATGCTTATATTCTACTGCTTTGGCTGCTTTTTCTTTTTCACCATACATTCCTTCACAGATAAACAGGTCTGAGCCCTTTGCATTGTTGCGAATGGAATCTGTTGGTCTTGTATCTGTTGTATACGTCAATTTGATTCCTTTTCTAGGCGCCCCAAGAACCATATCCGGCGTATATACCGTCCCATTCAGTTCCACTGACTCTCCTTTTTGCAGCACTTTCCAATACTGTTTCGGAATACCGCTTGCTTCCGCACGGGCAACATCAAATTTGCCGGCGCGGTCAATCTCAATCGTATATCCATAACAAAGTACATTGTGGTTCACACGAAATGCTTTTAGGCGGTACCCATCCATCTCAAATGTCTGTTCCGCCCCTTCAATCTCTATATATTCTATTTCGAAAGGAAGCTCCGGCGCAATTACCCGAAGTGAATTCACTACGCGAGCCAATCCTTTTGGTCCGATCAAAGTAAGCGGATCTCTCCGATCCGCATTTCCCATCGTGAGCAACAATCCCGGAAGACCACTGATATGATCCCCATGATAATGGGTAAAGCAGATCACATCGATCGGCTTAAAGCTCCACCCTTTTTCCTTAATCGCAATCTGTGTTCCTTCTCCGCAGTCGATCAAAAGACTGCTGCCATTGAATCTTGTCATCAATGAAGTAAGCCAGCGGTACGGCAATGGCATCATTCCTCCGCAGCCAAGCAAACAAACATCTAACATTCTCTTCTCCTTATCTAACCTCTATCGGGATCAAAAAGGTTCTGACAAACGCATCATAACACTCCTCGCACAGATCAAAAGCATGCACCTCATTGTCTTTATCCGACGGGTATCCCCATCGTTTTTCCACCTGAAGCACATCTTCGGAAAAGTGTCCGTTCTCTGCCACAATCTCTTTCCCGCATTTATTACAAATTATTTTACTGATTTCCTGAACTTCTTTTGTCTGATACTGTTTCATACCATTCCTCCTATGCATCTGCAGTCTAATCTGCACTCTATGCATATTATAGCGCGACACCATCCGGAATCCTAGTGGTAATAATACCCTGTCCGAGTCCCTTACTCATCAGTACGCCATCTTCTTTCGGATTGTCATAAAAATTTTTTCGAACGCCATCTACAAGAAATCCATGCTTTTCATAAAACTTTCGCGCCGGAAGATTACCTTCCCGCACGTCCAAAAGCAATCGCTCCACGCCCTTTTCTTTACAAATCGCTTCGCAAAACTGCAGAATACCGGAACCAACCCCGCTGCATCTTGCATGCTCTGTTACACCAATCCGCGCAATCTCCGCCTCATCCAGTACCACATAGATAATACAATATCCTTGGATCTTCGAGTCTTCCTCTGCCACAGCAATAAAAGCATGGGATTGGGAAAACGTCTCCTCAATCCCCTCCTGTGTCCATGCATCTGTAAAAATCTCTTGTTCCAATTCTGCAATCTGCATACTGTCATTAAGTTTCATTTCTCGCAAACCAAGCATCTGATCTTCGCCTCATTACTTTCCGGCTTCTGCCCGTTCTCTTTCCGCACGTTCCCGCTCTGCCTGAGACACACGGAGATAATCCGGCTGATGCTCTGCGGCTGTCTCAATGCGCCCTTCCCGATAATACTGTAAGCCACGCAGTCCTACTGATGCCGCTCTTTGCCGATTCATATTTGCAGGAGCAAATGTGAATGGAACAGATAGTTTTTCCTCTAACTGTTCTCTGTATACCGGAACTCCGTCTCCTAAAAACGTTACAGCTTCTCCCAAAGCATTGAGCTGTTCTGCCAATACTGCCACATCAATCGCCGTCTGCTCTTTCACAACCTGAAACTCGCCTTCACTCAAACGATACACGCCGGTATAGACTTGATTCCTTCTGGCATCCATAATCGGACAGATCAAGGAATGGCATCCATACAGATTGCATGCAAGTCCTTCCAATGTCGGAACATGAACCAGAGGCTTATTCAGCGCAAGCCCCAATCCTTTTGCAGTTGCCGAACCAATCCGAAGTCCTGTAAACGAGCCCGGACCTCCAGAAATTGCAATGGCATCTATTGTGTTCAAATCCATCTCTGTCATTTTCACAATCTCATCCAACATCGGAAGCAATGTCTGAGAATGTGTTTTTTTATAGTTTACTGTATACTCTGCGATCGTCTGTTCCTCTTCCATAATCGCAACACTCGCCACAAGACCGGAACTGTCCAAAGCTAATATTCGCATATCACTACTCCCTTTCCGTAACCGTAATCTTTCGATAATCGAATCCTTTTTCCAAATTCTTTTCTATTACAATCTCTTTACGTTTCTTCGGAAGAATCTCCTCGATCAAATTTGCCCATTCAATCAAGCAAACTCCTTGTCCATAGATATAATCGTCGTACCCGATCTCATCCATTTCTTCCACATCGCCGATTCGATACACATCAAAATGGTAGAACGGCAGACGCCCCTCTTCATACACTTGTACAATCGTAAAAGTCGGACTGCTGATCGGTTCGTCAATCTCGAGTCCCTTTGCAAGGCCTTGGGTAAATACCGTTTTTCCTACTCCAAGATCTCCAATCAATGTATATACCTCGCCCGGAACACACTCTTGACCAATCCGTACTCCAAGTTCAAAGGTTTCTTTTGCACTGTTTGTTTCTATCACCATCATACTATCCTTCTTCTATCTCACACTCACATGTCTGATTTTTACTTTTTTTGCCGGAACATTTTTGGAAATCAATTCCACGACTGCCGGATAATCGTCACCCATGGCTTCTTTCGGCAAAATGATCGCTCTTACCCTGGTAATGTAGATTACCAGAGATTTGCTTGTAGACACCACTCTCATAATGTGATCCCATGTATTCTCCGCGCTCTCACCGCCTTGTGTCACTGTAATCCCCTTTTCCGTTACTTCATACTGTAATGGTTTCTGAAACATCTCTGTATTCTTTACCTGATTTTTCGCAGAGGATTTCAATGTAAACGGTGTGGAAAATAAAAGCATCGCTCCAAGCGCCGCAAAGAGAATCGCTGACTGGGACTCCCCACTTAAGCCTTTGTTCACAGCAAATATAAAACATCCGACTCCCACAAGCGTGGCAAAAAGTCCGGACGCACTTGTATAGCTGTGATATAAAAGAAAATCATACATAATTTTGTCTGTCATGTTCACTTCAAATTTAATCGACATAAAATATCCTCCTTGTATAAGTTCATAAAATTATAGCACACCCAAACTTTTGTGACAACTTCTATTCCTACTGAATCCCTTTCATCGTAAGCTGGATTCTTTTTTTCTTGATATCCACACTCATGACTTTTACATCTACGATATCCCCAACGCTGACCGCTTCCAGCGGATGCTTAATGAATTTCTTATCTGTAATCTGAGAAATATGTACCAGCCCATCCTGATGCACCCCGATATCCACGAATACGCCGAAGTCAATGACATTTCGCACCGTTCCTTTCAAGATCATCCCTTCCGTCAGATCTTTCATTTCCAATACATCTGTTCTTAAAATCGGTTTCGGCATCTCATCACGTGGATCACGCGCCGGTTTTTCCAATTCTTTTACAATATCACGAAGCGTAATCTCTCCGATCTCAAGCTCTTCCGCCAGCTTTTTGTAATCCTTAATCGATTTTGCAAGCCCGGCAAGCTTTCTGTCTGCCACATCTTGTAATGTATATCCTAACTTCTCAAGTAGTTTCACTGCCGCCTCATAAGATTCCGGATGGACACTTGTTCCATCTAACGGATTCTTTCCACCTTGTATTCGCATAAATCCGGCACATTGTTCAAACGCTTTCGGTCCTAGCTTTGCGACTTTTAAAAGCTGCTTTCTGCTTGTAAAACTTCCATTTTCTTCTCGATATGCCACGATGTTTTTCGCGATCGTACTGCTGATACCAGAAATATAGGACAATAGCGGCGCAGATGCCGTATTGAGATCTACCCCTACTTTATTCACGCAATCCTCTACCACGCCGGACAGCGCTTCACTTAATTTTTTCTGGTTCATATCATGCTGATATTGCCCAACCCCGATAGATTTCGGATCAATTTTTACCAATTCGGCAAGCGGATCCTGTAGACGTCTTGCTATGGAAGCCGCGCTTCTCTGCCCCACATCAAAGTTAGGGAATTCCTCTGTGGCTAGCTTACTTGCTGAATACACGGACGCTCCTGCTTCGTTGGTAATGATATACTGTACTTTTTCCGGAATCTCTTTGAATAGCTCTACAATAATCTGCTCGGATTCACGGGATGCCGTTCCATTCCCCACAGAAAACAATGTGATATGATACTTCTGAATCAGCTTTTTCAACGTATCTTTTGCTGCTGCAATTTTCTGCGGTGTAGTCGGCGCAGTCGGATAGATAACCGTTGTATCCAATACCTTTCCTGTCGGATCTACTACAGCAAGCTTACATCCGGTACGGAAAGCCGGGTCCCAGCCAAGAACGGTCTGTCCTACGATCGGCGGTTGCATCAAAAGCTGTTCCAAGTTTTTGCCAAATACATTGATGGCGCCGTCTTCTGCCTTTTCTGTCAAATCATTTCGTATCTCACGCTCAATTGCCGGTGCGATAAGACGTTTATAACTATCTTCAATCGCTTCTTTCAAAAGCGGCATTGTATACGGATTCTCTGCATGAATGACCTTTTTCTCCAAATACTGGAGAATCTTTTCTTCCGGCGCTTCAATCTTCACTGTCAGAATTTTTTCTTTTTCTCCACGATTCAGAGCAAGGACACGATGTCCTGCCAATTTACTTACCGGTTCTTCAAATTCATAGTACATCTCATATACGGACTGCTCTTCCGGATTTTTTGCAACGGAAGTTAATTTCCCTTGTTTTACCGTAAGATCGCGGATGTAGATACGGTAATCTGCCTCATCGGAAATATATTCGGCAATGATATCTTTGGCGCCTGCAATCGCATCTTGTACATTTTTTACCTCTTTTTCTTCCGAAACATACCCTTTTGCAGCTTCTTCGATCGGTGTCGTTGTCTTCTGCATCGTAATCAAAGCAGCCAATGGCTCTAACCCTTTTTCTTTTGCGATCGTTGCACGGGTTCTTCTCTTCGGCCGGTATGGACGATATAGATCATCTACCACTACCAACGTCTCTGCCGCTAAAATCTGTGTTTTTAATTCTTCGGTCAGTTTTCCCTGCTCTTCAATACTTGAAAGCACCTGCTCTTTTTTCTCCTCCAAATTACGAAGATAAGTCAGTCTCTCAAACAATTGGCGGAGCTGTTCATCATTCAAAGCCCCCGTTGCTTCTTTTCTATATCGTGAAATAAAAGGAATGGTATTCCCTTCATCAATTAACTTTACAGCGGCTTCGACCTGCCACTTTTTTACGCCTAATTCTTCTGTCAGTTTTTGATTAATATCCATGTCATTTTCCTTTCTTACTTTTATCTATGTTATTATAAAATACTTTGTAAGTTTATGCAAATAGAGTGCACTCTTTTTTATTGAAATACAAGACAAGGTATGATATAATATTAACAAATATAGTTTCTTGATATTGTGGAGCAATTTCCGGTTACGGAGTTTCCGCTCCTCCCCAGATGAAAGGAAAAGGTGCTTACATGAGTCAGACAAACGAACTTTCCAAACAACAGAAGAAATCAAAAGAAACAAAAGAACGTATCTTTCAGGCTGCCAAACGCATTTTGCAGCGGGACGGATACGAACAATTATCCATAAAAAATATCTGTGATGAAGCCGGAGTTTCTAATGGAAGCTTTTACCATCACTTTAAGACAAAGGACGATCTTCTTTCTTATTATATCGAGGATCAGCCAAGTATCGATCCTTCGCATCTTGATCTGCCAAAAAATGCAGAAGATGCAAGGAGAGCAATTGTTTATGTATATTTGAATTATGTAAAATATTGTCGTGAACTTGGCGTTGAATTTTTGGCAGGATATTATACGCCGAAAAATCAAGCGCTGAATCCGGTAAGTCGTACCGAACGTCCTTACCCGATTCTTACTGTGCAGTCTTATTTGGAAAGGGCAGTAGACGCCGGTGTGATCACACTTACGCATTCATTAGAAGAAATTACAACCGACATCCGCATGATCGTGATCGGAAATGTATTTGAATGGTCCATGCGAGATGGCAAGGTTGATTTTGAGGGCAATATGAGCCGTTCATTGTCCATTTATTTGGACGGAATTATAAAGTAAGAATATCTTATATAGATCACTTCTTACGAAACAAATTCCTCACAAAAATGTCCTGCAGACATCGTAAGATGTTCCTGCAGGACATTTCCCTTTTTCTCTATTCTACTTATAACACAGCAATAAATCTCTTAAATGCTTTTCTTCCTTCTTCTGTACATTTGTACACACCCGCATCTTCCAATACATGTGTGAATACAATGCCGACCTCTTTCTGAAGAATATCCATTACATTTTCTTTTGTAATCTCTTCATATTTTGGGAGGAACGTTTTTACCCATTCTGCATGTTTTTCAATCTTTTCATTCGAAAGAATGTCTTTGCCTTCTACAAGATATTCTGCAAGAATCTCTAATTCTTCTTTTAATCTTGCCGGAAGTACGGCAAGTCCCATTACTTCGATGAGACCGATGTTTTCTTTCTTAATATTGTGCCACTGGGCATGTGGATGATATACTCCAAGCGGATGTTCCTCTGTCGTAATATTATTACGAAGCGCAAGATCCAATTCAAAGATATCTCCCACTTTTCTTGCAATCGGAGTAATCGTATTGTGAGGTTCTCCATCCGTCTCCGCGAAGATAAACGCTTCTTCATCTGTATAATTCCGCCATTTATCGAGAACGTGAGCGCCAAGATCGATCAATCTCTTCTCATCTTTTCCTCTCAGACGAAGTACAGAAAGTGGCCAATGCACAATACCCACTTCCACATCTTCATAACCTGCTACTGTAAATGTCTCCTCCATCGGAGCTTTTGCCATTGCAAATGTATAATTTCCACCTTGGAAATGGTCATGGCTTAAGATAGAGCCTCCAACAATCGGAAGGTCTGCATTGGAGCCAAGGAAATAATGTGGGAACAGCTTTACAAAATCGAACAGCTTGATAAAAGTAGCTTTCTCAATCTTCATCGGTGTATGCTGTCCGTTAAACACGATACAATGCTCGTTATAATATACATATGGTGAATACTGGAAGCCCCATGCGCTGTCATTCACCGTAATTGGAATGATACGATGATTCTCTCTTGCCGGATGGTTCACACGTCCTGCATAGCCTTCATTTTCCATGCAAAGCTGACATTTTGGATAGCTGCTCTGTTTTGCATTTTTCGCTGCTGCGATAGCTTTTGGATCTTTCTCTGGTTTTGAAAGATTGATCGTAATATCAATGACACCGTACGGACTGTCTACCGTCCATTTGCGGTCTTTTTTCACACGATAACGACGAATGTAATCACTGTCCTGACTTAATTTGTAATAGTAGTCTGTTGCCTCCCTCGGAGAAACTTCGTACTTCTTCGCAAACGTCTCCTGAATCTGTGCAGGACGAGGAACAAGACAATTCATCATCTTCGTATCGAAAAGATCACGGTATACGATGCTGTCTTCGATGATCTCTCTTTCACATGCTTCATCAAGAAGTTCTTTTAAGATATCTTCTAATTCCAAACTTTCTCCGTCGATGGATACCTCTTCATAGCTGTCTTCATGGAACAATTCTAATAATAAATTTGTTGTATACAGGCGTTCACATTCCGGTGTTAATCCGGATGCAATTCCATACTCTACTAATCTTTTTATATTCTTACTTAACATACTGTCCTCCCAAGGTTGATCTATTCTGTTCTTTCTTATGCAAGTATGCCTGCACCATCTCCGATATCTACTACATAGAATTCTGCTTCATGTCCTACTTTTTCTTTATATGCAGCGCCAATCTTGGAAATAAAATTATCTACCGCGTCATTTTTTACGATACTTACAGTACAGCCTCCAAAGCCGCCTCCTGTGATACGAGAGCCGATTACTCCTTCTGTCTCCCATGCAAGATCTACAAGAACATCAATTTCTTCACAGGATACTTCATAATCATCGCGAAGAGAAACATGAGATGCATTCATCAATTTTCCGAAAGTCTCTACGTCATTTGCTTTCAATGCCTCTACCGCTTTGATTGCTCTCTGATTTTCATATACTGCATGTTTTGCTCTCTTCACACGAATCGGATCTTTGATGGCATCTTTGTGTGCTTCAAATTCTTCTTCTGTCAGATCGCCAAGCGTTTTAATATCTACTACTTCCTGCAATTCTTTTAATGCAGTTTCACATTCATTTCTTCTGTCATTGTAAGCAGAATCTACTAAAGAATGTTTTACTTTACTGTTGATGATGACAATCTTAGCATCTTCCAAAACAACCGGCGCATATTCATATTGTAATGTGTTTGTATCTAAGAAAATCGCATGGTCTTTTTTACCCATTGCGCTTGCAAACTGATCCATGATTCCACAGTTACATCCATTAAAGTTGTTCTCAGAATATTGACCGATCAATGCAATATCTACCATAGACACGTCAAATCCAAACATGTCCTTCAACATCACTCCTGTAAGTACTTCTAAAGATGCAGAAGAAGAAAGACCGGAACCATTTGGAATATTTCCATAGATCAAAATATCAAGACCTGCCGGAAGCTTATATCCTCTTCCTTCAAATGCCCACATTACCCCCTTCGGATAATTGGTCCATCCGGCTTTCTTTGATGGAGTAAGATCATCAAGAGCAGAATCAATCACTCCTAGTTTTTCAAAATTCACAGAATAGAATCTTAACCGATTATCCTCTCTCTTTCTTGCAACCGCATATGTACCGATTGTAAGGGCGCATGGGAACACATGACCTCCATTATAATCTGTATGTTCTCCGATCAAGTTTACACGTCCCGGAGCAAAATAAGTTCTAATGTCTCCATCCGCTCCAAATATTTCTTTAAACTGTGCAATCAACTGCTCTCTCATCTCATTTAACTCCTTTATCTATTTTATTAACATATTAATATTAACTTTATTATTATACCATACAAGTTCCTATTGTATATACCCCTTTTTACTTCTTTCCTTCTCATTTTTGTAAACTTTGACCAGTTTTTAACTATTCTTGCGTATTTTCTTGTTATATATTACAATATTACTAATAGCGTGACTATGAAATCTTATAGAGAGGTGAATAATTATGAGCAGACTTGAAATCTCTACACCAAATAAAGCCCAAGTGGTTGTAGAAGGTCTATACAAAGATTTGGAACGAAGAATCGAAGCAAGCCCTCCGGGTCTTTGTCCTGTTGATATGGCAAGAGCATTTTTGGAATTATGCCATGCACAGACATGTGGTAAATGTACACCTTGCCGTGTTGGTCTCTGGCAGTTAAAGAATATGCTGACAGATGTATTAAACGGAGATGCAGATTTGGAAATTCTTGACTTAATGGAAGAAACAGCATTATCTATCATGCAGTCCGCAGACTGCGCCATCGGTGTGGAAGCCGCACATATGGTTTATAAAGCATTGATCGGATATCGCGAGGACTTTGAACAGCACATCATTACCGGACGCTGTACCTGTACATATAATCAGCCGGTCCCTTGCGTTGCTTTATGTCCTGCAAAGGTTGACATTCCAGGTTACATCGCACTTGTAAAAGAAGGTCGTTATGCAGATGCGATTCGCCTGATCCGTAAAGACAACCCATTCCCAACAACATGTGGATTTATCTGTGAACATCCTTGTGAGGCAAGATGCCGTAGAAATATGGTAGATGATGCATTAAATATTCGTGGTTTAAAACGTTTTGCAGCAGATTATGCAGGAAAAGTCCCACCACCACCATGCGCACCGTCCACAGGAAAACGTGTTGCTATCGTAGGTGGAGGTCCTGGAGGACTTTCCTCTGCTTATTATTTACAGTTAATGGGACATCAGGTAACTGTATTTGAGATGCTGCCTCAATTAGGCGGTATGCTTCGTTATGGTATTCCAAATTACCGTCTTCCAAAAGACAGATTGGATGATGATATCCAGGCCATCCTTGATACCGGTGTAGAAGTAAAACATGGACTTCGTATCGGTCAGGACATTACGATCCAACAGCTTCGTGCAGAATACGACGCCGTACTGATCACAATCGGAGCTAGTACAGATAAGAAATTAGGAATCGAAGGGGAAGATGCTGAAGGCGTACTTTCTGCCGTTCAGTTCCTTCGTGCCGTTGGTAAAAAAGAAATTCCTGATCTTACAGGCCAAGAAGTTGCCGTTATCGGAGGTGGTAACGTATCTATGGATGCTGTTCGTACAGCTGTACGTCTTGGTGCTAAGAAAGTAAGTATCGTTTATCGCCGCCGTACTGCCGATATGACTGCCCTTCCAGATGAAATCGAAGGTGCAATTGCAGAGGGCGTTGAAGTTCAGACATTAAAAGCTCCATCTAAGATCGATGTAGACGAGAATGGACATATCCGTGGTATTTATGTGACTCCACAGATGATCAGCAAGATCAAAGACGGTCGTGCAAGCGTAAAACCAACAGGGGAAGAGGATCTTTATATCCCATGTTCTACTTTAATCGTTGCGATCGGACAGAACATCGAATTCAAGCATTTTGAAGAAGCCGGATTTCCTGTAGAACGCGGACGCATTATGTCTGAAAAATACGGTGGATTTGCAAATATTCCAGGCGTATTTGCAGGTGGTGACTGTGCAACAGGTCCTGCAACTGTAATCCGTGCCATTGCTGCCGGTAAAGTTGCTGCTGCCAATATTGACGAATACTTAGGATTCCACCATGAGATTTCCTGTGATGTGGAAATTCCTGAACCAAACCTTGATGACAAAACACCTTGTGGACGTGTCAATATGACAGAGCGGGAAGCATGCGAACGTATCCACGACTTTGATGGTGTAGAAAATTGTATGACAGAATGCGAAGCAAAACAGGAAGCTGGACGATGCTTACGCTGCGACCACTTTGGTTTTGGTATCTTTAAAGGAGGTCGAGAGAAGTTATGGTAAATCTTACGATTGATAATAGAAAAATTTCTGTACCGGAAGGTACTACAATCATGGAAGCCGCCGATCAGAATGGAATTCCTATTCCTAGATTGTGTTATTTAAAAGGACTAAATGATATCGGCGCTTGCCGTGTCTGTGTTGTCGAATTAGAAGGTAAAGAAAAGCTGATTCCTTCCTGTAACAACGTGATAGAAGAAGGAATGGTCATCTATACGAACAGCCCAAAAGTTCGTATGAACCGCAAAAAAACAGTAGAATTCCTTTTATCACAGCATGACTGCCAATGCGCAACTTGTGCCAGAAGTGGAAATTGTTCTTTGCAGACAATTGCAAACGATCTGAACATCATTGATGTTCCGTTTAAAAAACGTTTGGAAAAACAACCTTGGAATAAAAACTTCCCACTCATCCGTGATTCTGCAAAATGTATCAAATGTATGCGCTGTGTACAGGTATGCGACAAGGTACAGGGACTTCACGTATGGGATCTGGAAAGTACAGGTTCCAGAACAACCGTCCAAGTATCCAAAGGACGTACCATCGAAGAAGCTAATTGTACTTTATGCGGACAGTGTATTACTCATTGCCCAGTTGGCGCTCTCCGTGAACGTGATGATACGGATAAAGTTTGGGCAGCCATTGACGATAAGAAAAAAGTAACTGTTGTTCAAGTAGCGCCTGCTGTTCGTGCAGCATGGGGCGAAGCTCTTGGTCTTTCTCGTGAAGAAGCTACCATTGGTAAAATTGTAGATGCACTCCGACAGATGGGATTCGATTATGTGTTTGATACTACTTTCTCCGCTGACCTTACGATCATGGAAGAAGGAAATGAATTCCTTGAGAGACTGACAAAAGGTGAATTAAAGACAAGACCGATGTTTACATCTTGCTGTCCGGGTTGGATTCGTTTTATTAAATCACAGTATCCTCACCTTGTACCGCAGCTCTCTACTGCTAAATCACCACAGCAGATGTTTGGTGCAGTGATGAAAACATACTTTGCGAAATCTATCGGTGTTGCACCTGAAGATATCTGCACAGTATCTATCATGCCATGTGTAGCGAAAAAGGGCGAAAGCAATATGGAACTCTTCTATGAAGAATATGCAGGCCGTGATGTAGATATCGTTCTTACAACAAGAGAATTGACTCGTATGATTCGCTCTGCTCATATCGATCCTAAGGGACTTGTGGATGTGGAATGTGACAGATTAATGCATGACGGCAGTGGCGCCGGCGTCATCTTCGGTGCAACCGGCGGTGTTATGGAAGCTGCTCTTCGTTCCGCTTACTATCTTGTAACAGGCAAGAATCCGGATCCTGATGCATTCTCCAACGTACGTGCAACTGGTTTTGGTCAAGATGCTATCTCCGCTGAAATCACTATCGGTGATGCCGTTGTAAAAGCAGCCGTTGTCAGTGGACTTGCAAATACAAGAAAATTAATCGATGCCATCGAGCGCGGAGAAGTACACTATGATTTCGTAGAAGTAATGGCTTGCCCTGGCGGTTGTGCAGGCGGTGGCGGTCAGCCAATCCATGACGGGGAAGAACTTGCCTACACCCGCGGACAGAACTTATACTTCCTGGATAAGAATAATGAACTTCGCTTCTCTCACGAGAACAAAGACGTTCTACAGTTATATGCTGACTTTATGGAAAAACCATTATCCCACAAAGCACATATGCTGTTGCATACAGACCATAATGCATGGGATATGCCAAAAGCAAAATAATACATAACTTATCAATATCAAAAAGGTAGTTCAATGCTACATCGTTTCTGTAGCAGAACTACCTTTTATGGTCTCAGATTAAAATTCAATATGAAATTCTTTTAACAATTCCTGTATTTCAGCTTTTGTCGGCATCGAACGAATCGCACCTTTTTTCAGTGTAATCAATGCTGCACCGGCATTTGCAAATGTAAGCATCTCTTCCAACTCTTCTTCTGTTAAATTCTTCAAATCATGTTCCAAAAGATATCCCAACGAGCATCCACAAAATGTATCTCCTGCGCCTGTCGTTTCAATTGCATTCACAGAAAATCCTCTTTTTTCAACTCGCATATCTCGATAATAGGCGCGACTTCCATCTTTTCCCATAGTCAGAAGAATCAGTGGAATGTGATATTTCTGTTGCAAAATCAAAATTCCCTTATCATAGTCTTCCTCACCTGTCACAAATTGAATCTCATTATCAGATATTTTTAAAATGTCACATTGTTGAAATCCATACTCCATTTGTTCCTTTGCCAACTCTAATGATTTCCAAAGTGGCTCTCGAAGATTTGGGTCAAAAGATATAAAAGCTCCTGCTTCTTTTGCACATGCAATTGCCTTTTTTGTTGCTTGCCTGACCTCATCATGCGTCATAGAAAGGGTTCCAAAATGAAAGATTTTTGTATCTTTTAAAAGTTCTGGATTCACTTCATCTTCTCGAAGCATCATATCCGCTCCTGGATTTCGATAAAAAGAAAATTCTCGATCTCCATCCGGAAGAGTATGCACAAACGCAAGTGTTGTGCGGTTTTCTTGATCCATCAATAAATATTCCGAAGAAATTCCCACCTCATCTAATGTATTTTTCAACAGATTTCCAAATATATCTTGACCTACTTTCCCTATAAATGCGACTTTCTTTCCTAGATTATTCAACATTGCAAGAACATTACAGGGTGCTCCGCCCGGATTCACTTCTAACATAAGATTCCCTTGTTCGCTTTCCCCACTTTCTGTAAAATCAATTAAAAGTTCCCCTAATGCTATTACATCATACATATTCTATCTCCTTGCACAATCAGTTGATTACTTTTCTATCTTTTAGGATATTCATTACAAAGAAGACGATATGGTTTTTCATCTTCCTCAATTTCTGGAAAACGTCCGATTTCTTCATAAAATCTGTTATCGGTATTGTCATCATTACACATCGAAACTTCTCCAATTAGCACATCTCCCGTGCCCTCTTTCACATCGAAATCGTGATACTGATGTGGCCATAATGTAATGCTTTCTCCCGGCTTTAATTCTACTCCGGTTCCTGCCTTTACATAATACGAACGACCATCCGAATTCACCAAAACATCACTATCATCAAATGTTCCATCTCCTTTATCATTATAGAGATGAATAACTAGTGTTCCCCCTCCTCTATTAATGATATCTTCAGATTTTTTCCAATGAAAATGCATTGGGGAATGCTGTCCTTCTTTCAACATCAAAAGTTTCTCTGCATATACTTTTTTGTATTTTGGATTGTTTTGATTGCCATTGCGAATTGTAACAAGTGCAAATCCTACTTTATCAAAATCTCCAAGTCCATAATCTGTAATATCCCAACCAAGCATATTGTCTCTGATTTCATCATATTCCTCAGATTTATTTTCCCATTCCTCCGGAGTCCAATTACAAAATGGAGGTAAATGGAATCCGTGCTCCTTTGCAAGTTTCTCCATATCCTTGATACACTGGTTAATTTTTGATCGTTTCATAGTTCTCCTCCTATCATCACACAGTAAAATATTGTTCTTTATTTGATTTTTTCTTCCGTAACAATAGAAAGCGGACATTCCACATACGTTTTCAACAAATCAATACAAGCTGTTACATCATCCAAATTGATAATACTGTTTGGTGAATGTCCATATCTTGTTGGGATTGAAATTCCAACTGCTTTAACTCCTCGATATGATTTATTAATTGCTCCTGCATCCGTTCCACCATTAGTCAAAACATCCATCTGATATGGAATCTGATTGTTTTTTGCACACTCCACCATCTGCGCTACCATAGCTTCATCACAAATGACGCATGCATTGCTCACACAGATTGCTGCACCTTTTCCTATTACAACATTTCCATGCTCATCTCCCGGTACATCAAAAGATCCCGTAATATCAATCGCAATTCCTAGATCTGGCTGGATTCTTTCAGACGATGTTGTAGCTCCGAAAAGTCCAACTTCTTCTTGTACTGTAAATACAAAATACACATCATGGTAAGGTGTTTTCATTGCTTTTAATGCCTCGATTTGAATGTGACAAGCACTTCGGTCGTCAAATGCTTTTGCCATGACATTTCTTCCTGCAAGCTCCTGATATGCTCCTTCGAACATTGCGCAGTCTCCCACATGTACATATTTCTCGGCTTCCTCTTTCGATCCAGCTCCGATATCGATATAAAGTTTCTCAATTTCTCCACTCTTAAACTCTTCTGGTTTTGCGTAAGCAGCAACAGTTCCAACAGTTCCATTTCTGAAGATGACACGATTCATAAATGAACAGTGAGCCGAAACACCTCCAACCTTTTTCACTTTTAAGAATCCTTCTTCTGTAATTTTCACAACACATAGTCCAATTTCGTCCATATGTGCCGCAACCATGATTTTCTTCTTCTCTTCACCATTTCCTCTTTTTAAAACAATCAGATTACCGATTGCATCTCTTGTAATTTCATCCGCATAATCCTTAACTTGTTCCACAATATAATCGGAAATGTTTTTCTCATATCCGCTTACTCCCCAAAGTTCTACTAACTCTTTTAACATGTTTGGATCCTCCACTATTATAAAATTCTATAAGTCTTAATTTCGTATGGCTTCAATACAACCTCAACAACATGCTCCTGGATTTCAAGTTCTCTTTCATTCTTTTCCATGAGGTTGCATTCATAAATCTGCTTCACATATTTAGGAAGTGAAATTTTCGTCCTCGTATGTCTATTTCTATTCTCATATATTCGAACGATAGTTCCATTTTGATCTTCTGCTTCCTTGAGTACTTCGATAAAGCAATTCTTGGCACCACAAATCAGGAATTCTGTCCCTGCCGGTTCTCCTTCATTCTGATTCTGCAATACAACAACCGGCGGTACATTCAGGTTGTATGCCATCTCCACCGTTTCCGCTTCCTGCCATCTTCCTGCATGAGGATAAATAGAATATACAAAATGATGCTTTCCTATATCCGCATTTTCATTTGGATAGGTTCCTGCTTTAATCAATGTTAATGATAGATTTCCATCCTTGATTCCATAACCGTATTTACAATCATTCAAAAGACTTATTCCATTGTTATCCTCGGAAAGATCTGCCCACTTATGGCCACACGCCTCAAATTTTGCCGTATCCCAACTGTGATTGTTGGTCGTCTCTCGTTCCACATTACCAAACTGAATTTCATACGTTGCTTTTGTTGTATTGACATCTACCGGGAAGTTTACACGCAATAAAACATTATGCTCTTTCCAGTCAGCATCTGTCTCAAAATCAATTCTCGGAATATCATGATACAGATGAATCTTCTGTGTCACGATAGACTCTGCGAATTGCTTTGTGATTTCCAACGTTTTTCTGACTTCACCATCCTCCAAAATGCGAATTTCTGAAACAAAGTCTGCATAATATGGTTTCTTTCTGTAGAAAACATCAATATCCCAGTTATCCCAATTCATTGGTCTGTCTTCATATGTTACAAGCTCATTGCCTTTCTTTCCATCCTGAATAAACTCCTTTCCCGTTGCCTTTTCAATCAAAGAAACAATCTCCATTTGCTCGTTGAACACAACACGGTAAAACTTATTCTCAAACTCTCCATTCCACTCATAAAAATCTTTTCTTTCTTCTCCAATTGTATAGTAGAATACTTTACAACCAAGTTTTGGAATTCCTTCTGCATAGAATACTATATTTCCATCTTTTGTCTTTTGGAATGGAAGTTTCTTTCCGTCACAATCTGTAATCGCTGCAACCTCTACCTGATCCAAACCTTTCACAAAAATGACATCGTTTCTCACATATCCTTGCGTATTATATACGATGATTGCATGATCTCCTGTCTGAATCGATTTTGCACCTTCCTGCGCAATTGCTTGCAACGTTTTCATTCCATTCGTAAAAATTTCTTCGTATTCTTTATCACTCTGTACATACACTTCTTCTATTGCACTTCCTGGAATAATATCATGGAATTGATTCAATAGGAGAACATCCCATCCACGTGTAATCACTTTCTTTGGATACTCTACACCTTTATTCTTTAACATTGAAGCTAATGTTTCCAACTGCGCATACAAAATCTCATTCTTTCGATTATACCGCTTGTTTTTTCCAATCGACGTCAATGTCCCTCGATGATATTCAAAGTATAGCTCACCATTCCATTTTGGCATATCCGGAAGCTTTGCAATTTTATCATGTGTACGATCAAAAAATTCTCTCTCAAATTCCTGTTTGATTCTTGGAATTCCTGGCATACCATAACGAAGCCTTTCTGCATTTTCCAACATTTCTTTTGTCGGTCCACCGCCACCATCTCCAAAGCCAAATAGCATGATTGTGTCTTCTGTTAAATCTCGATTCTGAAAACGTTTAAATGTACCTAACGTCATGTTTGGATTGATGATTCCAGTATAAGTCGTCGTATTTCTTGTATCTGTAAAAGATACATTCAAGCCAAGCGTTTTGTCAAAATCACATGCCGTTGGCATAAAGACAAACACTTCACTACCATCGATTCCTTTCCACATAAATGTATCGTTTGGAAGTTGATTGTATTGATTCCATGCGATTTTTGTTGTCATAAAATACGGAATTCCTGAACGTTTCAAAATCTGTGGCAATGCCGCCGAATATCCGAATACATCCGGAAGCCATAATGATTTGCTGGAAATACCAAACTCTTCTTCAAAGAATTTTTCTCCTTTGATAATCTGTCTTACAAGCGATTCTCCTCCTGTCAAGTTGCAATCTGCCTCTAACCACATTGCACCATCTACTTCCCAACGGCCTTCCTGAACTCTCTTTTTTATTATTTCATACATTTCCGGCTCTTGCTCTTTTACAAATTGATACAAAATCGGTTGGCTTGACATAAATTTATAGTCTGGATATTGTTCCATCAAACGAAGCACTGTTGAAAAACTTCGTAACACTTTTTCTCTCGTTTGCTCTACTGTCCAGAGCCAGGCAATATCAATATGCGTGTGCCCAATCGCACTTACAACCGGAGAAGCCAAATCAACAGTTGTATAAAATTCTTTTACGAGCAACTCATCCGCAGCTTCCAGTGCTTTATAGAATGTCTCACTATAAGGTTTTCTCAAATCCACTGTATTCGCAGCTACATCCAGTTTCTTCAAGATTCTTCTACAATTTTCTTCATCACTGTTTTTCAAAACTCTTGCACTTTGCACTGGAACAGAAAAATCATAATAGAATTTCTGTACTTGATCATCAATCGTAATTAAATTACTTCGGAATATCAAATCTCCCGGAACTGATCCGCTGTAAATCAGCATCGCAATTTCATAAATATCTCCAGATTTTGCTTTTGTAGAAATTGTCACTTCTCTATGATTAACATCCACTCCTTGAATCAGCTGTTGGTTAATATAAAACAACATCTGCGGGTTGGTCGCGTCCCATTGTCCCTCTCTTCCGGAAATCAACTGCATTTCTACATGTTTCCCATCCATTTCTTCTGGAATGGTGATTGTAGTTCGAAGCCATCTGTGCGAATCCAGAGTATCCCATGGCGTATCTATCTCATAGTTCTGCCAATTTTCTGTACTGCATCGCTCTCCATTTTCCAATTTCCCTTCATACATCTTATACTCTCTAATGGGAATAGATATTGGATACCTTAACTTGTCAATATCTTGCACAAGTCTTTCCATTCTTTCTAATTCAAACAGTATACTCATTATCTTCTCCTTATGATCGTTATTCTGCAAGTGACAAAATACCCTTTGCTGAAATTACAATAGATTTCATAATCTGTTCTATCTCCATCTGCTCATTTGCCTGATGGATCTTTGCTGTCATTCCTGGGAAAATCGGGCCAAATGCTACCATATTCGGAAACATTTTTGCATAAGTTCCCCCACCAATTGCTAGTGCTTCATTTTCGTCTCCCGTTACCTCTTTATATACATTCATCAGTTTTGTCACTACTTCTGAATCCTTTGGAATATAAAGCATATCAGTCTTTTTCGTAGCCAAGATTTCCAAGCCACATTCTTCGACTGCTTCTTTTACTTTGTTGCAGATTTCTTCTGCGTCTCCATTTTTCGGATATCTGATATCTAAATCGAATTCCAGTTTTTCTTCGTTATACGTCAGCATCCCAAGATTAACCGTCGTAACTCCTGTCTCTTCATCTTGATAATATATTCCAAGATTCTTTCCGTTCGCCTCTTTCTCCATTTTTTCTGCCAAAAATTTCAATAGGCTTTTCACTTCTCCGACTGGGTTCATTTCTTCAAGTATAGGCACCATATTCAACACTGCACTCTCTCCTAACCATGGAGTACTTGCATGAGCATCTTTTCCTAATACTACTATAGATTCTCCGTTTTTCTTTGTAATTGTACATTTTGGAGGTACAATATTTCCTGCGAGTCCCGCTTCTATTTTTTGAATGTTTTCATCTTTTTGTTCGATATTTTTCTTTCCAACTTTAATATTTACAATTCCTTTTTCAAAAAAGATCAATGGATATTCTGCATCCGGTGTAAATCCTGCTTCTGGAATTTCTTCTCCACACTGTATGTAATGCTTAATACAAGAAGATCCATGCTCCTCATCCATTCCAAAAATCACTCGAATTCTTTTCTTCAATGGAATTTGCATCTCTTTTATTAATTTGAGTGCATACATTGCGCCTAATGTAGGCCCCTTATCATCCGCAACACCTCTTCCAAACAGAACTCCGTCATGAATCTCTGCTCCATATGGTTCGTAATCCCAACCTGTGCCCTCCGGAACGACATCCAGATGCCCAAGAACAGCTACCATGCTTTCTCCTTCTCCAATTTCAACCCATCCTGCTCGTCCATCAACATTTTTTGTTTTTAGCCCCCAGGATTTTCCTAAATTCAACGCATATTCCAACATGGATTTAATATCGTCTCCGTAAGGAGCTCCTTCTTTTGCGTCACCCTTTACACTCGGTATTTTCATACCTTCACGAATCACTTCAATAATCTCATTTTGATGTTCATAGATGCTTTTTTCTATATCCTTCATCTTTTTCTCTCCTATTCGAATAATTTCTCTTATTATACCATATAGGTTTCTATCGAATCTCAAATATTCAATATTAAGGCAAAATGTCACACTAACATCTTTCAACGTAAGTGTAACATTTTTAAATCAATTATGAAAACAAGTGGCATGCTACATAATGTTCTTTAGAAATCTCTTTTAATTCCGGTGTAACTTTCGAGCATTGTTCTGTTGCATATTTACAACGGCTTGCAAAGCGACAGCCTGGTCCACAATTAATCGGACTTCCAACTTCTCCCTCCAAAGGAAGAACCACCTTATTTTTTTCTTTGTCAGGATCTGGAATCGGAATTGCACTTAAAAGCGCTTTCGTATATGGATGCTGAGGATTTGCATATAATTCCGTACTGGATGCAAGTTCCACAATGTGTCCCATATACATAACACCGACACGATCAGAAATATGTTTGACCATAGAAAGGTCATGTGCAATAAATAAATATGTAAGTCCTAACTCTCTCTGCAACTTAACAAGAAGATTTACTACCTGTGCCTGAATCGACACATCCAATGCAGAAATCGGCTCATCACATACAATAAATTCCGGATCTACTGCAAGCGCTCTTGCTATTCCGATACGTTGTCTTTGTCCACCGGAAAATTCATGTGGAAATCTTGATGCATGTTCCTTGTTCAATCCGACAAGTTGAAGAAGTTCATTGATTCTTTCCTTTCTCTCCTCTGGGTTTTTATAAAGACCAAAGTTTTCCATACCTTCCGCAATAATATCGCCTACCGTCATACGAGGGTTTAATGATGCATATGGATCTTGAAAAATAATTTGTGCTCTCTTCTTAAACCATTTTTCATCACCTTTTTGCAATTTTGTTACATCTTTCCCTTCGTATTCGATAACACCTTCTGTTGCTGGATAAAGTCCTAACACTGTACGTCCACAGGTTGTCTTTCCGCACCCGGATTCTCCTACAAGACCTAGTGTCTCCCCTTTATAAATGTCAAATGAAACATCATCTACTGCTTTAAGAATACCTTTATTTCGAATTTGAAAATACTTTTTCATATGATCTACATGAAGTAATACTTCCTTATTTTCTTTATTCATCTTCTAGCACCCTCCTTATATCATCCGTACCAAGTACTTTTTTTGCCATAGGGTGATGCAGCCAACAAGCCGCTTTATGTGATTCCGAAATCTGTGTATATTCCGGAGGCATTTCTCTACAAATTCCCATACAATATTTGCACCGACTTGCAAATCCACATCCCTTAGGAGGCATAATCAGATCTGGAGGTGTACCAGGAATAATTTGTAATTCCTCTTTATTTTCATTCTCCATATTCGGAACTGCTTTCAAAAGTGCGGCTGTATATGGATGTTGAGGATTGTGGAAAATTTCTTCTACTTTTCCCTGTTCCACAATATTTCCCGCATACATAACCGTAATATATTCTGCCATTCCAGCTACCACACCAAGATCGTGCGTAATCATAATGATGGCTGTATTATTTTTCTCCTGAATTTCTTTTAAAAGTTTCATAATCTGCGCCTGAATTGTTACATCCAAAGCTGTTGTCGGCTCATCTGCAATCATAAGCTTTGGATTACATGCAAGAGCAATCGCTATTACAACTCTCTGTCTCATTCCACCTGAGAATTCATACGGATACTGATTTAATCTATCTTCCGGATTTGGAATATTTACTTTTCTCAAAAGTTCGATTGCACGCTCTTTTGCTTCTTTTTTACTGATTTTATTATGAAGCAGAATACTCTCCATAATCTGCTTTCCAACTTTCATCGTTGGATTGAGCGATGTCATCGGATCCTGAAAGATCATAGCTGCTTCTTTTCCACGGAAGTTTTCCCATTCTTTTTCTGAAAACTTAAGGATATCTTTTCCTTCGAATACAATCTGGCTTCCCTCCTTAACTTCTGCCTGCGGTTTCGCAAGCAAGCCAAGTACTGCTTTTGAAGAAACTGTTTTTCCTGATCCGGATTCTCCTACAATAGCCATACACTCGCCTGGATTTACATGAAAAGAAATTCCTCTTACTGCCTGAACCTCTCCTGCATAAGTATGGAAAGAGACTTTCAAATCTTTAATATCTAATAAATGTTCACTCATTTCAATTCCTCCTTCTCTTACTGACGCAGTTTTGGATCAAATGCATCTCTAAGTCCATCACCCAACAGGTTGAATGCCAACATTGTAATTGAAATTGCAAGCGCTGGGAAAATCAGCTCGTGAGGATAATATGTCATCTGCTGCTGTCCCAAGGCTGCCATTGCGCCCCAACTTGTAAGCGGCGGCTGAATTCCCATTCCAAGGAAACTTAAAAAGGCTTCTGAAAAGATAAAACTTGGAATTGCAAATGTTGTGTTAATAATAATGACACTCAATGTATTTGGTATCAAATGTTTTGTAATGATTTTAAATGATGGTGTTCCAAGAGCTCTCGCCGCCATTACATATTCGCTTTCTTTTAGTTCTATAATTTCACCTCGAACAAGTCTGGCAAGCCCAGTCCAGCTTGTCAAACATAGCGCTATCATGAGTGATGTCATTCCTTTTCCAAGAAATACTGATACAATAATTACTACAACCATATATGGAATTCCCACAAGAATTTCCAAAATTCTCATCATAATATCATCCACGATTCCGCCACAAAATCCACTGATTCCCCCATAAAGAGTTCCCACTACAAGGGATACCAATGCTCCTACTACACCGATAGCAAGAGAAACTCGTCCTCCCATCCAAATTCTGGCAAAAATATCTCTTCCCAAATCATCAAGTCCAAAGATATGCTCTAACGTAGGTCCTTGATTCGTAATTGCAATATTCTGTTCATTGTAAGGATGTGGATAAATATATGGACCAAAAATACACATCAAAACCATAAAAATAAGGAAAAAGAGGCTGAGCATAGCGACTTTATTTTTCTTAAGTCTTCGTATTGCATCCTGCCAGTAAGAAATACTTGGACGTACAATAGTCTCCGATGACTGTTCATCTACACCTACTCTCTGAAACATTTCCTCGGTCATATTTGCTTTTATTTCTTGCACTTATGTTTCCTCCTCTACTTACCTTCAATAATACTCTTACGAACTCTCGGATCAACTACTGCATACAGAATATCCATTCCTACCATACACACAATAAAGATCATTGAGAAAAATAACGTTGTCGCAAGAATCATCGGGTAGTCTCTTCCGTTTACACTTTCTACGTAGTAACGTCCAAGTCCTGGAATTGTAAATATACGTTCAATTACAAATGATCCTGTTACAATTCCGGCAACCTGAGGTGCAACGATAGAAATAATTGGTGTTAGAGCATTTCTCATAACATGTCTCTTAACAATCTGGAATTTTGAACATCCTTTTGCCTTAGCAAGAAGAATATAATCTGCTCCGAGAACATCCAAAACCGATGATCTCATAAAACGTGAATAAGTTGCAATACCTCCAATAGATGCTGCCAATGTAGGCAATGCTGTATATTGGAATATTTCCGGAACACTCATTCCTTCTGTTGCCCATCCGACAATTGGGAAATAACCTCCTGCTCCATATTTCTGTAATAAAGCTGCAAATACGAAGCTCGGAATGGAAACTCCTAGAATTGCAATAAAAATCGTAACAAAATCAATCCATCTTCCACGATTAAATGCTGCCAAAATTCCAAGAATTAATCCAAGCACCAAACTAACTACTACTGCCTGAAGACCAAGACGTAACGAAGCAGGGAATCTCTCTTCAATCACCTGATTTGCCTGCAGACCTGGTGTTTTATATGATTCTCCCATATTTCCATGGAACAGATTTTTAAGGTAAATGACATATTGCTCTGTTACCGGTTTATCAAGCCCCCATTTTTCTTCCAAGTTTTTCTGCACTGCTTCTGGAAGTACCTTTGTTGTTGCCTGCGTTGGATCGCCCGGCATTGTATACATAAGGAAAAAAGTAGCTGTTAGAATGATCCACAGAGTAAATATCATGTATAAAATTTTCTTTGTAATATATTTTACCATTCTGCTTTCTATCCTTTCTAATACAGCGGGAGAAAAATTCTCCCGCTGTCAGATGCGTTTTTAATCAATTATTCAATATAAGCATCTCTGAATTCGAGAGCCGGTCCACCAGCTCCATTGACATATACACCTTTTAAGTTTGGACTTAAAAGAGTATTTACATATGTATATGTTACTGGAGAAATACCACATTTTTCTACAGTAAGGATTTCTTCTGCACGAGCAAATTTCTCTCCTCGAACTTTGTTATCCTGTTCTGTTTTACATGCATTTACAAGTTCATCATACTCTGCATCTGAGAAAAATGCTGGGTTGTTTCCATCACCAGTTGTGTAACACTGCATGAATGTCATAGGATCATTGTAGTCAGCTCCCCATCCTGTCTCACATACCTGATATAATCCTTTTGATACCTGGTTGTTAAAAGATGAGTTATCGGAAGCTGTCTCAATATTTACTTTTACACCAAGTTTTTTCTGCCACTGATCCTGATAGAATTCAGATGCAACTTTTGTTCCGTTGTCTGCGTTTCTCTGTAAGAATGTGATCTCAAGAGTTTCACCTGCTTTACCAATTTCTTTTAATCCTTCTTCTAACAGCGCTTTTGCATCCTGATCTAATAATTTCTGCATTGGTTCATCATAGTTATCACGGAAAATTTCTTCTCCGATAGCTGTTCCCGGAGGTACCTCTGCATATGCAGCTTTGTCTTTCTTAAGAACCTGTGTAGCGTATGCTTCTCTATCAAAGGCAATTGCAAATGCTTTTCTGATCTTTTCGTTTGTAAATACACCATTTGGATCTTCGTTGTTGAAGCAAATGTATGAGTTTCTTGGCTGTGGACCTGAAACTAACTGTACTTTTCCTGCATCAATATCGGCCTGTTTCTGCTCAAGATACTGTGTGCTTACATTTTCAATTACGTTAACCTTATTTTGATCAAAAAGCTGCTGTCTTGTATTTTCATCCTGAGCAAGTACAAGCTCAACTTCATCAAGTTTAACATTTTCTGCATCCCAGTAGTTTGGATTTTTCTCTAATACAACTTTAGAACCTCTCGTCCACTCTGTTACATAAAATGGTCCTGACTGTGCAAGTTCTTCTGCTGTTGCTCCATAAGAAGAATTCTTATCGCCTTCCGTCTTTGCTTCCGGAACAGGTGTTACGTTAGAGAATGTTAATAATTGAGGGAAGTATGGAAGTGGTTCAACAAGTGTGATTTCCAATGTCTTCTCATCAACTGCTTTAGCTCCTACATCTTCTTTTGCTCCTTTTCCAGTATTAAATTCTTCTCCACCTTTAATACAATAGAAAATACCAGCATTGTGGCAGTTTACTTCCGGGTCAAAAATACGACGAATAGAGTTCACATAATCTTCCGCTTTTACAGTTTCTCCGTCCGCATATTTGTTATCTCTTAAGTGGAATGTATAAACCAATCCGTCTTCAGAAACTTCATAGCTTTCCGCTCCTGCTTCAGTCAATTTTCCGTCAATCAAACGAAGCAGTGTTTCCTGATATTCCAGTACAATTTGATTCTTCTGAGAATCATCTGCACGTCCCGGATCCAATGTATCAGGATCTGTTGTCATAATTGCTGTTACTTTTGCTTCCTTAGAACCGCTTTCCTCTCCTTTAGAAGCTTCCTTCTTGTCTGAGCCGCCACCACATGCAGTTAATGAAACGGCCATTGCTGCAGCTAAGATTGCTGCTACAACTCTTTTTTTCATAATGCTTCCTCTCTTTCTTTTATTTTCAAAGCGCTTCTGCGCATTGATATCTTGTTTTATTCTACTTCTTCTAGCTTTATTGGCTTACCACCTAAAAGTCTGGATTGTTCTGCTGCGAGAGCGATTAGATGACTTTGAATTGAAACATCAATTCCCGTCCTCAAAGTTTCATCATCAGCTCCCTTTTCTACTGCCATAAGGAAATCATGAATCAAACGGTTATCTCCTCCTGCATGCCCACTCATATCTCCTTCTGCTACGTCAAACTCTTCCGGATCCTTTCCAAATTCATCAAGCGTAACTTTATTGTCCTTCAAATTACCATATATATCTCCTTTTGTACCACAGACATGTATCGTTCTTCCCCCATGTCCTGTAAACGCGCACATTTGGAAATCAACAGTAACGCCGTCTTCAAACTCCATATTTACAATCTGATGATCTACGACATCATTATCACAATGGTATACGCAACGACCATATGGTCCTGTTCTCAATGCATGGTATACTGCATCTTCACTTAAATCATTTGGAGAAAGTACACATACTGGCCAAGCGTCGTCTCCGGTTCTTCCTTCTTTTACAATATCCCGAATTCCCGTTCTCTTATTAGTAATATATATTTTCTCTGCATCATATGGACAATTCTCTTTTGCCGCACAACCGTCTAGGCATCTGTGCGAAGCCCCTTCTGGCGCCTGATCACTTTTAAAATGCGAAAGACTTCCAAAAGAAGATACGCTTTTACATTCTTTACCAATTAACCATGCAAAAATATCACAGTCATGACAACTCTTTGCAAGAATCATTGGACTAGTTTCTTTTGAATTTCTCCAGTTTCCTCTGACATAGCTATGCGCCTGATGCCAATATGTTACATATTCCATAGCCTGAATAGAAACAACTTCTCCAATTTTTCCAGAGTCTATCAATTCTTTTACTTTTGAATAAAATGGTGTATAACGCAACACATGTCCTACCGCTACAATTCGATTATATTGATGTGCAGCTTGCTGAAGTCTTCGACACTCTTCTGCCGAAGGTGAAACTGGTTTCTCACATAACACATGATATCCTAAACTCAATGCTTTAATCGCCTGCTCTACATGCTGTCTGTCTTGCGTAGCAATTACAACTGCATCCGCTAACCTTGGCTGCTCAAACATTTCCTCTGCTGATTCAAAACATCTAGACTCTTCTAGCTCATATACTTTTTGAGCTTTTTCTCGCTTCTCTTTTATTGGATCGGCAACTGCAACTACTTGCATTTCCTCTGGCTTTACAAATTGATAATGACCATATATATCATTTCCTCTGTTCCCAAGTCCAGCAATCGCACATGTTATTCTTCTCATTTCATTTCCTCCTCAACAGTTTCCCATATAAAGATTCTCGATTGATAATCCCCTTGGTTTGATATATCTCGTCCTACTCCGGATGCATAATCAGAAATTATCATTCCTATATTCATGAGTTCATCTCCCCAATACACTTCTTCTCCATCTTTCAGTCTATACTGCTTATTTGCATCTAAGCCTTTTAAATACAATCTTTTATATGGAGCATTGGAAGGCTGTCTCATTCTATAGTAAGCTGCCATAACTGTGTTTTTGTCTTCCGATACAACTTCCCATGCCGCTTCATCTGACTGGAATGGACTTAATATGCGATAGAAAGTTCCCTCCATGATGAACTTCCTATATTCTTTATAAAAATGAACCTGTTCCTTAATCTCAGCCTTTTCCTCGTCTGTCAATGTATTCAAATCCATCTCATAGCCAAAGCAACCAAAGTACGCTACATCTGCTCTTGTCTGAAGCGGCGTATTTCTGAATGTTTGTTGATTCGGCGCCTCTGATACATGACATCCCATAGAACTCAACGGATATACCATACTGGTTCCATATTGGATTCGTATCCTCTCAATGGCATCTGTATTGTCAGAAGTCCAACATTGCGGAGCATAATAAAGCATCCCTGGATCAAATCTTGCTCCTCCACTTGCACATGATTCAAACAAAATTGTTGGAAATTCTTTCGTTAATCTCTCATATAAACTATAGATTCCCAAAATATGTCTATGGAAAAGTTTACCTTGATCTTTCTTCTCTCTTCTTCTCGAAAATGCTTCTGAGATACTTCGATTCATATCCCATTTTATATAAGAAATCGGGGCTTCACTTAATACTTTGCAAAGTAAATCTCCTATGTACTGCACAACTTCTTCTTTTGAAAAGTCAAGTACATATTGATTTCTTCCATGGCAGATCGGACGATTCTCTGTCCCAATCAGCCAATCCTGATGCAAACGGTAAAGATCACTTTCTTCGCTTACCATCTCCGGCTCTATCCAAAGTCCAAACTTCATACCTAGCTGTTCAATCTTTTCCCCAAGCCCTTTCACTCCGTTCGGCAACTTTCGCAAATCAGGATACCAATCTCCCAGCGATGTAGTATCGTCATCTCGTTTTCCAAACCAACCATCATCTAATACAAACATCTCTACATCAAGATCTCTTGCTGTTTTTGCGATGTTCATGATTTTTTCTTCGTTGAAGTTCATAAATGTGGCTTCCCAGTTATTTATAACAACCGGTCTTGCCTGATCTCTCCAAACTCCTCTTGCCAGCCTTGTTCGATATAACTTATGGAAGGTCTGACTCATTCCATTCATACCATTGTCAGAATACACAAGAACAGCTTCCGGTGTTTGAAATGTTTCACCCTTTTTCAATGTCCACGAAAATCCTTCCGGATGTATTCCAAGCATTGCTCTTGCAACCTGAAAAGTATCTACATTCACCTGAACTAAAAAGTTCCCGCTATAGACCAAACTAAATCCAATTACTTCTCCTGCATCCTCTGTCGTATTCTTTCTCTTTAATGCAAAAAACGGATTGAACTGGTGACTGCTATGTCCTCTCATGCTATATACAGATTGCACTCCCTCATGCAGCTCATGATTCTTCACATATCTTTCTCTCGCCCATGCTCCTGTCAATGTAACCATTTCATACTCTGCATCTGGAAAGTCCAAACTAAAACTCATTGCCTGCTCCAAAGAGATTTCCTGCTTTCCACAGTGTTCAAATCTTGCATTCCTACAGATAACTGGAAAATTCTCAAAAATCGTATAGGAGAGAATTAACGTTGTTCCAATGACTTTGTCTTTTAAAGTAATTTCTAATGTCTCCGCTTCATCTGCGGATTCGGTGTAAACTGACGGCAATCCATCTAATTTCTTTTTTCCTCGATATATCTTGTAGCTGTCATACTGAAATTCTGAAATCCCGCTGCCATCTTCTTGAAGAATCTCATATGCCGGATATCGCATATCCCCTCTTCCATAGGATGGATATTCCTGTCGTATATACTCCATAGAAAATTCTCTATTTCCTTTAAAAGCACATGGTGCCATGTCCTTTCTTCCATACTCGATATATTTTCGAAAACATTTTCCATCGTGTACTTTTTTTCCAAAATAAACTTGACCAAGCTGTCCATTTTCCAATATAGCCATTACATAACTAATTTCTTTATTGTATAAATGAAATTCTTGTGTTCTCTCATGAAATACAATCGCCATTATTATTCACCACTACTTTCATCATTCATATAGACAGCATCAAACGCATTCGCTAAATCCTGCTTTAATATCTCATTTCCTTCCAAACCGCAATGTATACGGATTATATTGCTTGATCCACCCATGGACTTTGCCTCTTCTTCACTCTGCCTTGCATACGGCATCATGACAAGACTTTCAAATCCGCCCCATGATACTCCAATCTTAAATACCTTCAACTCTTCACAGAATTTCTTTGCCTGTTCTACCGTTCCATCTATTTCAAAACTCAAAAGACCTGTACTTCCACTTTGCTGTTTCTTAATTAATTCTGCTTGAGGATGTGAAGAAATTCCTGGATAATACACGTTTCTTACTTTTGGATGTTTCTTCAGCCATTCAGCAATATCTTTTGCTGTTCGTTCGTGTTCTTTCACTCGTACTTCTAAAGTGCGAAGTCCTCGTAAGATCAACCAACCTTCCATCGGCCCAATAATACTTCCCAATTGTTCGCGCATATTTCGAATCTTCTCTGCAAGGTCTCTATCCCTCATAATCAGCGCTCCACCAATTAGATCACTATGTCCTCCTAGATATTTTGAAGTGGTATGCATCACAATATCCACACCAAGTTCAAGTGGTCTTTGATAAATCGGTGTACAATATGTATTATCAATGTAAACCTTGACGTTTCTTTTTTTTGCCAATTCTGAGACCTTTGCAATATCCTGAACTGAAAATACAACTGAAGATGGACTTTCTAAAACAATAAGCTGCGTCGTTTCTCTTAAAGCATTTTCAAATTCCTCAATTTGTGTTCCTTCTACAAACGTCGTTTCTATATTCATGTGCTCCTTACAATATCCTGCCAAAAAATTCTTCAACGGACCATATGCATTTCTTACACAAATCACATGTCCACCAGTTGTACACACACTTAAAACTGCCGCTGTCGCCGCTGCCATTCCAGATGAAAATACATAACATACTTCTCCTGACTCCAAAGCTGCAATCTTGTCTTCCAAAATTCGTACGGTTGGATTTTGTACTCGCCCATAGCAATATTTATCTCTATCTGTTACATCCAAATCATAATACTCATCGATGGAATCGAAGACATGTAATGAATTCATAAAAACAGGTGGTACAATTGCGTTATAATATGTTTCGTAATTTTCTCCAAAATGCTCTAAAATCATTCCTGTATTTTTCTTCATCGCTAGCACCTCTCATTCAATTCCTATATGGTATAATCTATATGCTATATTATAGCTTTGCTTCTAAAAAAATCAATTGATTTTTTTTATGCTTTCTTTAACTGGTTTACAATGTCTTCATATACGCAATCCAACAATTTTGTATTGATTTTCTGTGCTTTCTTCAAATCTCTTTCTTTCAATGCCATGTACAATTCTTCATGATATGGCATACTAGATTTAAATGGAGCTTCCATTTCAAGAGGAAATTCCCAAAGTTTTTCAGTATATTTATCTAATAAATCCAGCATCGCATAGAATACTTGATTATGGCACATTTTATATAACATTTCATGAAATGCTTTGTCTTCTACTGTATCTTGAAGATTTGCATGAACTTTCTGCATAAGTTCTTCCGTTATTCTTCCAAGCTCTTCCATTTCTTGATTTGTTGCAGAATGCACTATCATAACCAGCAATTCTTTTTCCATTGCTCTTCTTGCTTCTAATGCTTCTAAAAGTCTTTCTTTTTCCTGAGTAAAACCTAAAATAGATTGTATAGAATAACTTTTTTGCCCACCACTTCCAACATAAATACCTTTTCCATTCTTGACCTCTACAATATTCTCGGCCTCTAATGTCTTAACAGCTTCACGAAGTGCTGTTCGGCTAACTTGCATCATTTCTATAAATTGTCCCTGTGAAGGCAACTTATCTCCTTCATGTAAATGTTGTTCTTCTATATACTTCTGAATATATTTTATGATTTCTGATTGTAAAGAAATTCTTCTAATAGGTGTTACCATGATGACCTCACTATTTCCTTTTCTAAGACTCATTATATATATCATCCAATTTCATGTCAACTTAATTGTTATTTTTATACTTTATGCACAATTTCTATAGTTTCATTCTGTAATTACTGCATAGTGTTTTATCGTTATTTTGACAAATTTTAACCAAATTTCCAAATAATATACTCCTCTCTTCTTTCTTTTTCCCAAATTCTCTGTATAATAGAATCAAAATATTATTAAAATAAAAAGGGGCGCTTTTCTATGAATCATACAATTAAAAATGAATACTTAAGTTTAACTGTATCTACAAAAGGTGGGGAAATGCTGTCAATTCAAACTATTGACGGCACAGAGTATTTATGGCAAGGGGACTACAATACATGGACAGATCATGCACCAAATCTTTTTCCATATATTGGTCGCCTTAATAACAAAACCTATATATATCAAGGGAAAAATTATTCTTTAGACATTCATGGATTTCTTCCTTATACGGAAATGGAACTTCTGGGACAAACTCCGAATCAATTGACTTTTCGATTGACAGATACCGAATCTTTGAGACGCATATATCCTTTTCAATTCGAGCTTTTGATCCATTATCAGATAGATAAAAATAAAATTAGGATAACATATGAAATCCATAATCAGAATGAAAAACCTATGTACTTTGGCCTAGGCGGGCATCCGGGATTTAATGTTCCACTTGAAAAAGATTTACATTTTGAAGATTATGTTTTAGAATTCAGCAACTCCTGCAATCCATATCAAGTTACTTTTTCCAAAAAATGCTTTGTCACCGGAGAAAGCGCACCTTATCCGTTAGAAGACGGAACTACGCTTCCTTTGTCCCATGATATGTTTGATGAAGATGCTATTGTACTTCATAATACTGCAAAAGAAATATCCCTAAAATCTAAAAAAGGAACAAAATCTGTGAAGGTAAGTTTCCCTGAAATGAAATACATCGGCTTTTGGCATTGGCCAAAAACAGCTGTAAACTATGTATGTATCGAACCATGGTCCTCCCTCCCTGCTCGTGAAGATGTCATAGAAGATCTTGAAACACAGAAAAATCTTATCTGTTTAGAAGCCGGAAAAATCTATACAAATACATGGGAAATAGAAATCTTTTAACTATTACAAAACATGCTGCCATATTTCCGCAACGAAAATGTACGGAGTATAGCAGCAGGTTTCTCTTTATTCAATCTCTTCGAAGTACATGTTAAAGCAGCTCTATCTTCAACCGTCCGATCACATTCCCCATTTTCCCGCCATTTATTAGATATTTCTTAGCAGCTCTTTGAAGACTGGTTTTTTCAGGATATTTATTTGCATCTTCCTCTACTCGATCAAAAATCCTCTCTTCTGCCTGTCTTTCTTCCGGATTGTAGGCGGCTTCTTCAAACAACTTTTGGAATTTTATAATATTCGAATCCCTATTTAGCATTTCTTGCAATACCGGATTTAATAACCAAGAATCACATTGATACATGATATTCTTGCCGTAAATTTCAAATGCCCGTTCAAAAGACTTGCGACATAACTCCATATTCAAACTCTCTCCCTGTGGAATATGAATGTTAACAAAGGGTTTTCCATCGGATATAGAATTTCCCGACTGTACCAATTCAAACTGCAATCTCCCAAGTCGAAAAATCCGCAATTCTAAATGCATCGGAATCCATTGATACTCTTTAATCCCGTATTCCCCATAATCTCGATAGCAGTTTTGACACCATAGTGTGAGATCATAAAACGTATCCCAAAAAACAGTTTCCTCTATCCCTTTCTCTTGATACACTTCATACAATTCACTTGCCATTCTTGAATAATAATAGAGAAACCAAATTCTATAGTTCTGTTCTTTTAGGATTTCCTCATAGAATCGGGATTTGTCTTCGTAAAACATCTGACGCACACATTCATATCTTGTTTCCGAAACAGAAAGATTCTGTACCTTTTCTATTGCCTCCGGCATTAGTCGGATTCCTTCCAAAAATTCCATTAACTCCACGTTTTCTATCCTCCGTTGTCTTAATCCTTTTCGTTAGCGAAAGCCTGCATTGCCGACTCTTCTTCGAATTGTTTGGAATACAATTCATAATAGTATCCCTTTTTCTTCAATAATTCTTGATGGTTTCCTTGCTCTATAATCTGTCCATCTTTTACAACTAAGATTAAATCTGCCTTTCGAATGGTAGATAAACGATGTGCAATTACAAAAGAAGTATGGCCTTTTAGCAAATGGTCTGTTGCTTTTTGTATCAACTGTTCCGTCTGTGTATCAATAGAAGACGTTGCTTCGTCCAATACAAAAATACTTGGATTGGCTAAAATCGCCCTTGCAAAAGAAATCAATTGCTTTTCTCCGGTAGACAGTCTTCCCCCGCTTTCTCCTACATCACTTTCATATCCATTCTCTAATTTTTTCACCACTTCATCTGCAGACACTCTTCTAGCTGCTTCTTCAATCTCAGTATCTGTCGCATCTAATCTTCCATAACGGATATTTTCCCTTACTGTACCTGAAAACAAATGTGGATTTTGAAGCACATATCCGATCTGACTATGAAGCCAAAGTTGAGAACGTTCCCGATAATCAACACCATCAATCAAAATACGTCCCTTTGTCGGTTCAAAAAATCTTCCCACCAGATTAACAAGAGTGGACTTTCCAGCCCCTGTCTCACCTACAATTGCTACATTCATACCTGCAGGAACATGAAGGTTAAAATGCTCCAACACATATTCTTTTCCATCTGGATACATAAAGGAAACGTCTTCAAAGACGATATCTCCTTTGATCTTTTCCCAGTTTTCCTTCTTCGGGTGAAACGAATCTCCATATCTTTCAATAACATCTTTTCGGTCTGTTACATTTGGTTTTTGCTCTAAAAGATCCGTCACACGTTCAATGTTGGCCTGGCATGAAATCAAATCAGACAACAATCTGGCAAGCTGTTGAATCGGCTCAAAAATTACGACGGCATAGGAAATGAATACCGATAACGTTCCTAATTTCATCAGGTCACTTTGTACCATATAGCCCCCTCTTGCAAGCACAAATGCCGAAGCAACAGAACTGAAAAATAAAATCAATGGAATATAAACAGCATTTAATCTTGCAGAACGACTCGCCGCTCGATGCATCTCCATCGTCTTTTCAAAAAACTGTGTTTCATTCTCTTTTTCAATCACCATGCTTTTTGAAGTTTTTACACCGGTAATTCCTTCATTATAGGCGCTTGTAATCTGAGAATTGATTCTACGTATTTTACGATTCCAGTGTAAAACCTTATTCTGAAAATACGTGGTAAGTATCGCAATGCAAGGAACAATCAGCAAAAGAATCAACGCAAGCTGGGCATTTAAGAAAAACATGATCACAAACACGCTGACCACATAAATGAACGCCCAAAACATATCGACTAATCCCCATGCAATCATTCCAGCAATACGAAGTGTATCACTCATGACTCTTGCATGAATATAGCCAACCGGTGTCGTATTATAATAAGAAAATGACAGTCGTTGTAAATGTTCAAATTGCGCCCACTTTAAGTCTTTTCCTACATTCATTTCAATAATCGTTGCGGCCCGAACAGAAATATATACACTAATTGTTTGTGTAACGATCACACCTACATATACCAAAAGAAATCGCCCGATTCCTTCTACTGTATCCAGAGTGATAAAATGATCGATCGCATAGCTTTGAAACAATGGTACCAATACATCGATTCCAGCAAGCAAAACATTTAAACCAATTGTAATCGCAAAATATTTTTTGTATGGTCGGAAAAATGGGAGCATTTTCCCCCATATTTTTAATTGGAAAGGTTTCTTATATTCTTGTTCTTCAAATACTGCCATTGTGAACCTCCCCCTTTCCTTCTTCTGTAATCCCAAGCTTTTCCCGGTCATCTTGACTCATCTGAATCTCGTAGATTTTCTTATAAATACCTTCTTGCTGTATCAGTTGCTGATGTGTACCCATTTCTTGAATCTGTCCTTCATTCAGCACCATAATCTGATCTGCCCCCATCAACGTTGTGACACGATGAGAGATTAAAATTACCGTTGCATCTTGCATATGTTCTTTGAGAGCATGTCGAATCAGAGAATCTGTCTCAGAATCTACAGCTGACAGAGAATCATCGAATATCATGATTGGAGCTTTTTGAAGAAGCATTCGCGCTATAGCAACACGTTGCCGCTGTCCTCCGGATAAAGTGACGCCTCGTTCTCCAACGATAGTATCATATCCTTCTGCAAATCCCATAATCGCATCATCTACACAAGCAATTTTTGCTGCATTTCGTATTTCTTCAAATGTTGCATCTGGATTAGCAGCACTGATATTTTCCCGGATCGTTCTTGAATATAAAAATGGTTCTTGCAATACCATTCCGATATTCTTTCGCAAGATTTCCAACGGAATTTCTCGGATATCCTTTCCACCAATTTTGATACTTCCGTGTTCAGGAGGAAGCTCATATAATCTTGTTAAGAGCTGAAGCAAGGTGGATTTACCGCTCCCGGTTCCTCCCAAAATTCCGAACGTCTGTCCTTTTTTTATTTGAAAAGAAAGGAATTTTAACACTTCATTTCCACTCTCATAAGAAAAGCTAACATTTTCGAATGTTATATCCGTATTGTCTGGGAATTCTTGTTTCGGCTCTCCATATTTTTCTTCTTTTCCCTTGATAATATAATCGACACGTCCAAAAGAAACCCCTGCTTTACTCATATCTGATAAGATTCTTCCGAGTCCACGAATCGGCCATACAAGTGTCGTATTATACGATGCAAATGCAATAAATTCTCCTACGGAAATCGTTCCGTTTACTGCTTCTATCGCTCCCAGGACAATAATCGTCACTACTTGTAATCCGGTAATCAGATCTCCTACACCCCAATATAATCCTGAGATTGTTCCAAGACGAATCCAAAGCTTAGCAAACCTGTCATTTTTCTCTTGAAATCGATCCATTTCAAATTTCTCTCTGCCAAATGCACGAACGACCCGAACCCCTGTTGCATTTTCTTGCACTACAGTCGATAATTCTCCTTCCGCTTCATCAGCTTCCGTGAATCTTTTTGCAATCAATCTGTAAAATATTGTTGAATATGCTACAACAATCGGTACAAATGCCAATGCTACAAGCGATAGTTTTACATTCATAGAAAACATGATTGCAAATGAAACCGACACAAGAAATACTGTTCGAAATACCTCTAATAACTGTGTTACTACAAAATTGCGAATCACTTCCACATCTGATGTACAACGTTGAATGATATCTCCTGTTTGATTTTTGTCATGCCAACTCATTGGTAATTTCTGCACATGAATAAATAATGCGTCACGCATATTTTTTGCAAAGTTTTCCCCCGCTTTTGCCGTATTGGTACGACTTATAAACGTTGAGCAACCTGATAAAAGCGCACTCCCTATTAAAATCGCCGATGGAATCCACAAATGCTCTGACAAAAACACATAGTTATCCCCTTTTAGCACCTCATCGATGCTAAACCGGAAGATCTGTGGTGTCAGAGCATTGAAAATTGTAGTGGCCAATGATGCCAATACAGCCACTACAAAATATTTTTTTGACCCTTTAAAAAAACGGAGAATCAGTCTTAATTTTCTGTTTTTTTCTTTCATGATCGTCTCCTATTTATTGTTCTCCTGTCAAACGTTTGATTTCCATATCTTTTGGAAGAGCAATGCTTAAGATAATCGATACTACAAATACAACTGCCACACAATTGCCATAGATAATGCAGTAATAATGACATTTCTTTGCGTAAACTCCGCTTTTGCAAGCATCTATACTCCACTTACCATAATGGTTCCGAACATCATTACTGTACAGCCGCCAAGTACGGATTCAGGGATTGAATTGAAAAAGGCTCCAATCGGCGGGAAAAATCCTGCAAGAATCATGCAGATTGCTCCCATCATGATCGTATAGCGATTCACAACTTTTGTCATTGCTACAAGACCTACATTCTGGCTAAAAGACGTTACCGGCGGACAGCCAAATAATCCTGAAATAGAGCTTAAAAATCCATCACAAGCAAGTGAACCTGAGATTTCTTTTTCTGATACTTCTCTTCCTAATCCCGCTGCAACAACTGCTGAAGTATCTCCGATCGTTTCTGCAGCCGATACAAGGAAAATAATAAATACAGATACTATTGCATTGAGATTAAACTCCGGTTGTACCGGCAAAAAATGTGGAAAAGCAATCATTCCATTTTCCCAAATCGCGGATAAATTTACCATTCCCATTGCAAGGGATACAAGGTAACCAACAAGCAGACCAAAAAGTACCGACAATTGTTTCCAAAATGATTTTGCAAAAATGTTGAACAATAAACATGCTAATAATGTAATCGTTCCAATCATGAGATTTCTTACAGAACCAAAATCCTCCGAGTATCCCCCTCCAAATGAACATACGCCCACAGATAGCAAAGAATATCCTATTGTTGTAACTACGATTCCTGCAACGACCGGAGTTATGATCCTTCTCCAGTATTTTGCCATTAAACCAAGCATGCCTTCTAAGAATCCTCCAACAATTACGGAACCTACCACTGCATCGTAACCATATTGTGCGCCAATATAAGATAATAACGTTACAAAGGTAAAACTAACTCCCATAACAATCGGTAGTTTTGCTCCTACTCGTCCGAGCGGATATAACTGAATAATCGTTGCAATTCCTGCCATAAACATCGCATTTTGCAATAAGGTTGCTATCTTCCCCTGCTCCATTCCTGCCGACGATGCGATTAAGATAATAGGCGTCAAATTAGACACGAACATCGCTAAAATGTGTTGTAAACCAAAGGGAATTGCCTTGCCAATAGGCACACGACCATTCAGCTGATAAATATTAGCGACGTTTACATTTTCTTTTGTGTTTCCTCTCATTTACCTTCTCCTTTGTTTCCTTTCAATATCACTACTATTCTATCATAATTTCACATCTTGTTGTACAAAGAAATACACAAAAAATGGAATCGCACATTGTAGCGACTCCATTCTTTTCATACTTTCTATAAACTCAAAATCTAAAATTGCCATCCATTAAACTTAAATGCGGTTGGTGATACATTCTCCGGATCATAACGTTTCAGCATCTCTTCGTAGCGTTCTTTATAGTCATTATCAATTTCTGCCTGTGGTATTACTTTACTTGCCTCATTCAGGAAGTGGAATGAATCTCTTCCCATTTCCTGTCCACGACGTGTATGTTTATCCAATGCCACATCCGGAATCTCTGGAAGTTCTCCCATTGCAAATCCTTTGATACAAATATTTTTCAATAAGTCACTGGATCTGTCTTTTTGAGATTGTACGAGATAACGAATTGCATGAATAAAATAAATCGGTCTATCGCCGTCTGCATATGCAAACTCTTTCCTCATTTGGAACAAACTATTCACTACTACTGCCGCCATCGGATTTCCCATTCCAATATCTTCTACAGAAATTGTAAGCAGACGTCTCCACATCTTCTCTTCCATCTCTGGTGATGTGATATACAATTCATATGCAAATTTGCACGCATCTTCCTCGTTCGCACGTCTGATACTTTTCTGTAATGCCGAAATCACCTCATCTCCCGCATAACCATTTCTTGTTGTAATAGATTGCCACGGATCATACATTGTCTTTTTTACCATTCGAAATCATCCTCCTCTTCTGCCTCTTTTAATTCTTTTTCAACTATCTGTTTTTCATATACTTTAAAGAATGGGTAGTAAAATACTACACTTAATGCAATACATAAGAACATAAAAATTACATTTCTGTAATCCATACCAGACATCCAGCCTTGTACGAAAAACGGAATAAATGATGGATCTGCGATATATCCCGGTGTAATAAGTCCGAGTACCTGCGCATAATATCCAAGTACCACGCAAATAGATGGTGTCAAAATATATGGAATTGCAAGAACCGGATTGAATGTCATCGGCACACCAAATGTAATCGGTTCATTAATTGAACAGAGTCCTGGAACGATCGATATTCTCGCAAGAGATTTTAATTTTGCTGACTTCGATTTCCACATAAGCAAAATCAATCCCATAGTTCCACCTGCACCTCCAAGCATCGCATAACGGAATAACTGAAGGTTCATCGGATTTGTCGGCTCCAATCCTTCTGCTACAAGAGCTGCATTTGCTCCAGTTCCTGCAAGACCGATCATAAATACGATAGAAAATACTACCGATGTACCATTGATTCCGAAAAACCATAAAATATTCGAGAACATAATAATTCCTGCATATACCCAAATATTGTTTCCAACATCGATTGCTGGTGTTAAAAGCCCCATGATCGCTTCTGGAATTGTTTTTCCAATACCAGAGATCAATAACAAGTTCACTCCATACACAATCACAATATCAATAAAAAGTGGAAGAAGTGAATTTACAAATGTACCTACCATGTTTGGCACAGAAGACGGAAATTTCACTTTAATTCCAAGCTTATCCACCATGCGGTTAATTTCAACACACACAAAGCTCAAAATCAATGCAACAAACAATCCGTCGCTTGTCAGATACTGAGATGTAATTGCTGAAATTGTTGCCTCTTCACCAACCGGAACCTGAACCACTTTCGAACATACAAGCAAAAAGATTGACATTGACATAATACCATTTACTGCCGCGTTCATCTTATAGCTTTTTGCCAAGCAATACGCAACAGAAAATGCTGTCATTAATCCCAACATGCCGAATGTCATATTATACGGCGCCAAAATCCACTCACTGTTTGCCGTTGCCCATTCTTTCCAATTGATTAAGAAACGAATAAAAATATTGGTCGTATTCATATCCACCGTTTCCATATTAATCGGTGGATTGTTCAGGATCATGAAAATAGATCCGATTACAAGTAATGGCAATGTCATCATCATACCATTTGACAATGCCTGTAAATGTCTTTGATTTCCTAGCTTTGCCCCCAGCGGAGATAAATATTTTTCTAAAATATTCATAAATTTTTTCATAAGTATCTATCCTCTTTCTCTCCGTCTTTCCGCTATTTTTCAACAGCTCTCATCATTTTAATCGCAGCTTTTAAAACTTTCTCTCCGTTCATCATTCCATAATCAGCGGAATCAATTACTGCAATCGGAATCCCTGTGTTTCCATAAGCTTTTACTGTCTCATCATACAGATATTTTACCTGTGGTCCAAGTAAAATACAATTCGGCTGCTTTGCTGCAATAATTTCACCAATCTGTTCGTGTGGAAACGCTGCTACTTCCATATCCAATTCATGTGAATTAGCAACTTCTTGCATTTTTGCTGCTAACATACTTGTTGACATTCCAGCGCTACAAAATAAATATACTTTCTTCATCTCTTTTTCCTTTCCTTTAGACTACACCGATTTCGTTTCTAATGCCTCAATCCGTTTGTAAGCATCAATCAGTTCAATTGCCATAATTTTACATGTTTCCGCTCCCATCAACTGATCTTCGGCATGAATCAACAGAATATTCGGCATTACTTGTGCTTCACCTGAAGCTTCCTTTTGGATTAAATCTGCATGGACTTTATGCGCATTTATAAAAGCTGCATTTCCTTCTTTGATCATGTTTTCAGACTCTTCATAACATCCCTGCTTTGCCTTTTGAATCGCACCCATATAAGCGCTTTTTGCTTCACCGGCAAAGGTAATGATCTGAAAACAAACAAGTTCAAGTCCTTCCATATTTACACCTCCTATCGTTTGATTAAATTATAACGTATATTCTTTTATATTTTTTTCAATTTTTCTTCCTAGCATTAGGAAAAGACATACATATTCCCCCTACAACAATGTACTCACAAAGTCTTTATAATCCTGAACTTCCAAAAGTTTTGTAAATTTTTCCGAATCAGAAACCACTCCGTTAAGCCAATCAAAAAAGATTTTTAAAAGATTACGATTTTCCTCTGTAATTGCCAATAATAAAACAAGTCTTACATCATATTGTCCCCATTTTACCGGCCGTTTCAAAATTGCCGCACTAATTGCTGAATGAATTGTATACTGGTTTGACATATTATGCGGTATTGCAAAGCCATGAAAAAATGATGTGGACGAAAGTGTTTCTCGCTTTAAAACACTTTCTTTAAACCCTTCCGTTACATATCCCCGTGAATACAGATTATCGCACATCGCGGATATGATCTTTTCCGGTTGTTCTTCTACCATGTTTACTGTAAAAAATTCTTCTCGGATTAAATTAAGAATAAAAAATTGAAAATTGTTTTTATAGCGAATCTGATCCAATCGATTCAATATCTGAAAAACAACTGCCTCGTCTTTGTAATCGAAAAACATTGATACTTCCGCCGTCATAATCTCTAATGTGTGTGTCAACGGCTGTGTTGTAAGAATAAAATCAGGTTTATTTTTCAATATGTCAGCCTCTTCAAAATAACTCATGCACTTTATAATTTCCATTCTCTCACTAAAACGATTCACTATTTTCTGTACACACAGATCGGTAATCATTTTGTTATGCGGGCAAATCAAAATGCACTTGTACTTCTTTCTTAAATTAGCCCTCTCATATGCCGATCCTATATGTAGTGCAATAAAAGAAATTTCGTTTTCACTAATTATTATTTTTAAACGCTCTTCTATAATTTTACAAACCCATACTCCCATTTCAAAAATTAGTGGATATTTTCTTTTCACCTCTTCCAAACATGTATTATCAATTTCTCTCTTCTCATAATGCCTTTTCAATAGTGAATTAATGTGCAATTCTAGACCAAGCCTAAATTCTCGGTCCTCACTAAAATCTATATCAAAATATTCTTTAATTTCATCTATAATATGCTGAACCATTTCTGAAGCAATTTCTTCTAATTGTTCATTTTCTTTATATCCTTTCTTTTTTCCGCGATTCAAGTAAACAGCAAAATCCACGATTTCCTCTTCCGGTACTTTTAGCAATAACATTTGAGATATTTTTTCAAAAAAAAGTTTGGAAATTTCATATTCTCTCATTTCTAGAATTTTTTCCCTGCACTCTATATTTTTCAAAAAATGATAGGAAAGATTTCTTTCCAAAATCACGCCAATATGAATTACTGTTGCCGGAATCTGAATTTCGTTTATCTCATATTGGGATTCTAAAAAAATATTTCTAAGTGTCTCTTTTATTTTTAGAAGATTAAATCGCGAAAACTTTTCTGCAATTTTATTTATGTTCAACAAATTTCCGCTCATATCCGATAGAATCAATTCTTCATAGAGACGTCTTTTTTCACATTCTTCTCCGGAAAGGCGCAGCATATTACTATTTCTGTCAATTTTTAATCCTGGATAATTTCCCAATAATTTACGGGTTTTATTTATATCATTTTCTAAGGAAAATTCTGACACACACATCTCTTTCGATAATTCATACAGATGGATCTGCCCAACCTTTAACAATTTCTCCAAAATGAAAAGTCTTCGTTCTTCTACTGTCTCCGGCATTTGCTTATCCGTTGCAATGATTAGATTTCTAACTTTCTCTTCCTGAATTCGATACCCTTTCTTAATATTAGCTTCTATCATTGTATCTTTATAAAAATCATTAATTGCAGCAATGTCATTCCGTATCGTCCTATCAGATACATTTAAAAGTCTGGCTAAATCTTTTCCTATAATCCAATCTTTTTGACGATTCATAATAGAAATAATCATATTTTGTCTCTTGGTCAGCATGGTCCTTCTCTCCTTTTTTCTAATGTGGATTTTTAGATATAAAACATGAAATCTCTCTTTATTTTTTATCTGTACTTTGATATTTATCCAATATTATAATATATAACATAATCACTAGATAGTCTAGTATACGGTTACACTTAATGCATCTCATTAGTTTTTACATACACCCATAAAAAAGGTACGTCACAAAAATGCACATAAAAAAACAGTACCATTTCTGATACTGTTATTTTTCATTTTATCTTTATTAGTCATTTTATGTACCTTCAAAACCACATACAAGAAATTTTTCATCCTTTACCCTTAAACCGTCTTGGTTATGCCCTCGACCGATTAGTAACAGTCAGCTCCATACATTACTGCACTTCCACCTCTGTCCTATCTACCTCGTCGTCTTCAAGGGGTCTTACTTCTTTCGAATGGGATATCTCATCTTGAGGGGGGCTTCACGCTTAGATGCCTTCAGCGTTTATCCC
>OLRL01000255.1_pt1 | contig 45845 bp, 61 predicted proteins | sample 1643201 | NCBI WGS metagenome assembly OLRL01 (sample SAMEA3136649, study PRJEB25190) | human gut metagenome | biome: human gut; feature: human-associated habitat; material: faeces | place: Austria | collected 2013
ATCCCTTCCAAATTATTAATCATAGTAAGTCCCGCACCTCGCATTCCAGCGCATCCGCAATGGAAAGAGCATTTCTAAGCGTCATATTTCCAACGTCACTCGTAGCGTTCTCATATCTTTGGATCTGCCGGAGATTCACTCTGGATTTCTCTGCAAGTTCTCGCTGTGACATTTCCAGGCTTGTCCTCTGATAGAGGATGCCATTTATTCTGTTATTATGGCAGTCCATTCCCCGATTTACAAGGGAGCACACTCCACACATTCCATCTTTTCTTATGCAATCTTCGTATCTTTTCATTATGCCAACACCTCAATCACAGTTGCTTCTCTGATTATAATTTCTCCTGCGTCCTGTCCCCATTCCTGGTAATCACCAGCTATAACTGCCACATGCTCTCCGTAGTATCCGTTTACTAAAGTCAACTTCACGTCATCAAGATTAATAGCGCAAGTTCCATCCAGCTCTTCATCTGTGCATTCTCCATCTACCCACACATAAGAATTGTCAAGAATTTCACCCTCTGTGAATTCGTTTTCCTGGATACGGATTCCAATATATTCGTATGCACATTCCTCTTTAATTTCTTCGATTCTATCAATGATGTTCTGGATTGCCTCTTTCTTTGTCATTTTGTTGTCCCCCGTTCCTTATCTTTAATTATATTATACGCTAATAATAGCGTATTGTCAAGTGCTTTTCGCTATTTTTAGCGTTTTTTCCGCAATAAAAAAAAGCCCCAGGATATCCCAGGGCTTGATGTCGGACAAAAGTTTGTTCAATTTTACTGTTTCTGAATGTACTTTACGCTCACAAAGCCATAGTATTCACCGGCAATCCGGATATAATACCATTCACTGCCATCATCGGCTTTCTGAGTAAAGTTCATGACGTCTACAAGGTTTCCCTTGGACAGCTGCGGATATGATTTAATTGTTGGGTAATCTGTGCCAGCCCATGTACGGACGTTTAATTTAGAGGCTGTAACCTTTCCAACAAAGAGCCTTTGTGTCTTATCCTGTTTGTTTGGGATTTCCTGTTTCGGAGGCTCATCGGTCTGCGCGCCGTCTTTCTGGATGTACGCAGTCCATACCCAGCCTACACCGATTTCGGCAACATTAACCTGTGTCCAAAATCCGTCCTTGATTCCGTTAATCTCGAACCTGTTACCTTTCATCAGCTCGCCAATTACTTCTCCGTTTGGCTCCGCTCTGACAAAGAGATTATCTACAGTAGATGTAGCCGTTCCGGTTGCTTTCCACGGTTTTTCCGGCTTATCCTCTGCCTCTCCGTAATCAACCCAAACATAGCCGTCAATCTGGCTGTTTCCAATGGTATAAGATTTCTCAGCCACGCAGCCGCCGTTTGCTTCTACATTATTCAAGCCGCCGGAAGATGTATTTCCCTCATTTGTGTAGATCCGGCCATTCGCAATCCGGATAACCCGGCCAATATGTGTTCCATTCCGAAAGATAACCAGTGCTCCCAGCTTCGGTGCACTGTGCCATGTGCCTTTTGCTCTGGAATGAGCCTTAACGCTATTGCAGTTGTAAAATCCATTTCCCATAATTTCAAGTGCTTTTGCTTTCCCGGATGTTTTAACACAAATCCAGAACTGATATGTAGCGCACCAGGGCTGTCCCTGGCATCCCATTAATCCCCAGTTATTTACATCCCGGGAATACTTTGTGTAGTCTAACCAGAGTGCAGTAACATATAATAGAATCAGGATGATACAATATTCACCCCACCAAGTCAATCTTGGCGGGGATTTTAATTGACATCCCCTCCAAAAATGTTATAATCAAATTGTCAGATACAGTGGATGCTCTGTATTGGGTCTCATCAGCAATTCCGATGAGCGCGGATTGAAATTATAGTGTTTTGGCTAATTTAAAATGCTACGTCGGGCATAATGGATGCTTTATAGCCCGGATCTGCCAGCGACTCCGGCGGACACGGATTGAAATTATAATATTTTTGCCAATGCAAAAGAGGATGGAGGGACAGGCTTTTCAGTCTGTCCTTCTTTCTGCCTTTCCGGCGCTGTACGCGTCATAGATCGCATCTACAAGTGCTGCCAGATCTTCTGCCGGAAACTTGTCGAATATACCATCCGGAATCCGGTCATAGTTGGCGCCAAACATGGACGGGAACGACCCGATCTTGCTCAGTTTTTTAATCTGCTGGTATTTATTCATATCAAGCAACTCTTTTAATGTGAGGTCTCTGTTTTTTACAGATGCTTTTGCCTCGCTGGTGAAGATGTTTAAATCCAGCTCATACATTTCCTCAAGCGTAATCCCAAGGACTTTTTCAATCGCTTTCTTATTCTGTGCAGTAATATTTTCGATATCAGAAGCTCCCGTTTCCAATCTTTGAATATGTCTGACATGGATTCCGCTCTTGTCAGCCAGTTCCTTCTGGGTGATTCCCATAAACTTTCTTAATTCTTTTAATTCTGCCATATTGCACCTCTTCCTCCCCGTTATGCCGATAGATCAGCAATTTTTAATCAACCTACAAATGTGTATGTGATTTTTCCAGATCTGTGGGTGTTTTCGGAGTAAAATCCATCTTTTCTATTGATAAGTTCTCTGTTCACGATCTCATCTTCTGTTGTTTCTTCTTTAATTTCTTCTTCCTCTACGATGTAGATTTTGTAATATCTTTCGTTTTTCAGTTCTTCTTCGATGGTAGCCGGATCTGCTTCCCAGCATTTTTCTTCTTTATTCCATTTTGCATCAAAATTTCTTTTAATCCATTCTTTTGCATTGTAAGTTTTTCCGGTAATCTTTCCTGTTGCAGTGTTAACTGTAAAGTATTCGTTTCTGCAAACGTTCATTTTAATTTTCTTTCCCATATTTTTTGCTTCCTTCCATGCTTTTTTAAGTCCGGAGGAAATTGTCATTCCTGCCTTTTTAACCAGTTCCCATGCTCTTTTCATGATGTTTGACAGATTGTATTTTTTCATTTTGATTTCCTCCTTTTGTTCTGTTCCTTATCTTTAATTATATTATACGACATATATGTCGTTTTGTCAAGCATTTTATGACATTTATGTCGTGTTTTTTACAATAAAAAAAGCCCCGGGATTTCTCCCGAGGCTAAAATATTGCTCATTATAATGCAATCAGATCTCTCCATGTCTTGTCTCCACAGATACCATCTGCTTCCAGAACGCCCTTGCGGCTCTTCTGGTACTGGGTAAGTGCGTGGATTGTATTGGTACCTGCAGCTCTGTCCAGGGTAAGAGGCTTGCCATCCTTACCTTTAAATCCCCTTGCAATCAGGATCTCCTGAAGCAGTAATACAGATAATCCGTTGTCTCCCTTTGTTACTGTTTTTGGCTCAAACATATAACGACCTCCTGTAGTATGATCTCCGGATCCGTTATCCGGGGTGATATTGGTTACAATGCTGTAGTCCGGGCGGCAGAACTTTGTTCCCGGAAGCTGACTGTTATAATAAGCTTTTTCGCACACGCCTCCGCCATTGGCAACAATTCCGGATGCTCCGCTGGTGTTTCCCTCAATGGTCCAGAAGCGATCTCCTGATACCTTTGTGACAATTCCGGTATGTGCGAATGTACCGTTGCGGTAAAAAATAACGATGTCTCCCTTTTTTGGGTTTGCATACCTGGTAAACTTATTTCCCAAATCCGGGCAGTATACATAAGGCCAGTGCTTTAAAATTTTTTTGGCTGCTGCCAGGCCAAAGGCTTTGTAAAAGCACCAGGACACAAATCCTGCGCACCATGGCTGTGCCTGATAAGACGGAGCGATATCCCTCCAATACTTTGTATAATTTCCGCTGCCTGCGTTGGCTGTTTTACTGTCCAGCTGTCTGTTGGATTTCTTTTCCAGATATCCGATCTCTTCTTCCGCAATTCCGATCACTGCGTTAATCGCTTCTTCTGCTGTCATACCTGTTCCCTCCTCTACTGCGTAAGTCCGGATCATCTCAATTACCTTTTTCTGGCGGGTGGTATAGTCCCCTACCTGATTGTTATTACTCTTGTCTGCCGGGTCCGTGCAAAGAGCAGCGTAAATACGTTCGGACGTATATGGCTTTTTGGTTTTACCCAGAATCCTCTTCAGTGCCGCCGCTCCACCCTGGTGGATAATATTAATACACTCCATTATGGCTGTGTCCGGCATATCCCCGTAGGTTTCGGCAATGCCCTCCGCGTACTCCGTAATCTGGGTATCCATAAGTTTGTCCTGAGACTTAATCCCAACAGGTGAAGAGATGATCTTGATAATGCACTTTGCTTTGGCAGAGGTTGGAGAAATTGCATACCTGGACCAGTTTTTATGTAACAGATCATCTGCGATACCCTGAGTATCCAGACATTTAAATTGGGCCGGATCCGCTCTCTGGATCTCCTGCAGGAGCCTCTTTGCCTCTCCTGCGTACCACTGGCCAGCTCCGATAGTAATTGCCTTTTCGTTTGGCGTGTTGGCTCCGGCACCGATAAAAGCATCGTATCTCTGCTTTCCGTATACCTGTCCGCCGGTTTCTACTGCATACAGAATTTTTCTTAATACCTCAATGTTCTTTTCAATCATAAGATTTTCCTCCAATAGAAAAAGAGGACGATCACTCGCCCTCTACCTCCGGAATACCTGCCACACTGGTCAGAATGCTTACAATCCCTGCCACAACAGCAGAGGATGCTACCATCTGCCAATCCACAGCACTAATGACTGCCCCTGTGCCGATTACGGCTACGGCGGTCTGTGCCATGGTTTTTACTGCACGGATACCGGCTTTCTTAAGCCACTCTACAGTGTCCACGCTTGGTCTGAATACACAATTTTTAAACATAAAATTACCTCCTACAATCCAATCTGAGCAACCACAAGACCAAATACAGCCCCGATTGCTAATGTTAATAAGTACCACTTTACTTTGCGCCATGTATCTCCGTCCCTGCTCTCCAATTCTTCCAGACGTCCCTCCTGTCTGGACTGGCTCTGTGCCATCTGCTCTACAGACTGGGCAAGGCTCTGTACGCTGGCGGTAAGCTCTCCAATCTGGCGGACGGTCTCTTCCAGGTCACCCAACCTGTGGTTCATCCGTTTGTGTTCGTCTTCCATCCGCCTGCGGAACTCCTCGTGCTCCGCTCTACTTATAGGTGTGTCCATACTATGTCTCCCTACTTATTATTTTTTCGCATTAAAAAAAGACCCTCTACGGTCTGTCTCTGATTGCCATATTATGTTCCTCCTTTTTTACTGTCCATTGATAACCTGGTCTGGCGTCTTGATGCCAGAAACAACCGCCTCCGCATCTTCTTTAGAGATCTCTTTCCAGAGTCCTTCTGTTCCCATACTTCCCGGCATCCATGTATTCTGTCCCTGGTATGTAGAGATATAATATTTCTGGTCGATTGTGACCACTGCTCCGTACTTGTACCGATCTGAGATTCCGTCCCATGGCTCCCATGGTTCAATAACAACTCCGACTGGCGGTTCTGGTACAACTCCACCATTCTCCAGTTTGGTCACTCTCTCGCCGATAAGTTCCAACTCCGCTTTTAAAAGCTTGCACATAACAAGCGCTTCCGGCGTTTCGGATTCCGGCTTTACATTTTCTTTCATCAGGGCAAGCAGTTCTGTTCTCTGCTCGTCCGTCAGATCTCCCTGCACCCAGAGAGTATCAATTTTAGTCTGCATGTCCGCAAGTTTAAAATCTCCAGATGTTATTACATTTTTTACAATTTCGTACATATATTTCATTCCTTTCTTATATTAAGGCTTTCTGCGTAGTCACAACAGCCCTGTTGACAGTCTCTATTTTTTTAGCTATTTTTTGATCGATGTATTTTTTTGTATCAACTATATACTTTACCTTCATCCCTGCACCTGCATCAGTCATTATGGTAGTGACTGGATCGTTGCTATGCAACTTTCCATAAGCCTCCATTACTTCCTGAGGTAAAGTGGTTTTTGTAGGGCTTGCAGTAATGTATATAATTTCTGCGTTCAGCTGGTTCATTTTTTGCTGCATTTCTTCCGGAGTTGATACAGTATCGTCTCTAATATAAAGCCAGTTTTCATCTGGATATGTATTATTACTATCTTTATAAAGGCTAATCTGGTTATTGTTGGTAAGCTGATGCCCTTCGCTTGTCCCTTTGTAACAATTGCATAAAACAAGGCAATAACTCGTTATTTTTGACGCATCGTTTAGCGATGTATAAAACCTATGATTTGTCGATTGCGTCCACTGTCTATTTGCCAAAGACGCTTTTTTCAGTCTGTTCAGCCGTTCCCCCTGTGCCGGATTAAGCTCATCGCATACCCAATGTCGACCGTTTGGATCTATGTAGTTTCCATTGGATGTCACTGGAATTCCAGGAAGACCATCGGGGGTTGAGATTTGCAATTCAGGTTTGCTTTGGAATGGCTCCCACGGCAAAGGTGTATCTCCTGCATTTACCATGGGATATACTGTTTCGTTGACAGATTTATTTGGATCAACTCTGATGTAAACTTTTGCTTCTTTTTCATATCCATCCAAATTAAATTTACCTTTCCCAAAATACTTTACTGCTCCGTCCATTGATGTGATTTTAATATTTACCAAGACATTCGAAGATGTTCCGCTTAAATAAAAAATTCCTTTTAATTTTTTCGGCAACACACATATGAGTGCACTAACATCTGTTTGAGATGATGAGCTCTCTGTTTTGCCTTTTACTTTAACGGCGCCTTTTGAGGACGTGTAGGTGATTCCATTATTTTTAGCCTCACCTTCCGGAAAGTTTATAATATTTGCTCCAAAAACATTTACCCGAATCATTCCCTTTGTACCAACGGATTCAATTTCCACCGGATGATCCGGTGATACCTCTCCTGATTCAGTGTTTTGTGTGGATTTTCCAAAAATCTCCATTCCTTGGAATGCTCGATCAGAAGAATCGTTTACAATAATTACCTCTCCTGACACATCCAAAACAATTGCCGGAGCTGTGGCTCCTGTTCCTTCCATATACGGTCTCCCCGGTATTACATTCCCATCCTCTCCGACCACAAGAGATTTACCAGCGTTTTCGATGCCTTGGTTTTTATCGAGTTTGGATTCCATCTGTGCTGTAAAATCTTCCGGAATGCTCTGTAAGACCTCTTCACCTTTATCCTGTACCGCCTGCACCTGCTTTGCACCCTCTGCGGATACATTTCCGGTTTGGGTGATTCCCTCTGTCTGGACAGCTTCTACTGCTTTGGTCTGTGCTGTCTTAACAGATTCTACGGCAGTATTCCCGACACTCTGTGCCCGCTCTGTCTGTGCCTGTCCGGCATTGTTTACATCGGCAACAGCCTGCTGGGCGGTAAGGGTAAATGCCTGTGTGGTCTGATCAACATGGTTTTTATTGTCCAGCACATCCTGCCCCATCTGGGTAACAAGCTGTTTTGCTTTCTCCACTGCCTGCTCGGATACCTTGGCGTTACGTTCTGCCAGTTCCGCATTTCCTTCCGCAGTCTCCGCTCCTGCCTGAGCGGTCTGGGCGTTGGTCTCTGCGGTCTTGGCAGCCTGTTCTGACAGAGCTGCATTGGTAGCGGATGTCTGCGCCTGTTTGGTAAGGTTCTCTACTTTTACCACCTGCTCATCGATGCCGGATACCGATTCGACCAGACGTTCTACTTCCTTGCGGTCTGTCCCGGTCTTTTTGGCGTCCGCAGCTGTCTGATCAGAATAATACTTGGCGTTGTCCTGTGCCCGTTCCGGGAGATCTTCCCGGCCATGCGCCCAGCCCTCTGCCTGTTTTTCGGATTCCGCTGCCTTGTCTGCGGATTTCTTGACTGCCTGGACAGCCTCATGGAAGATGTTTGGATTCTCTCCACCGCCGAATACTTCCGGTTTCGGACGGGATTTAACCTGCAGCTTAATCTTGTATTCCGTCTGGCCGGATGTGTCATCAGTCAGATAGATAAAAGCAAACATGTTATAGTTTCTGGTAGCGCCGTCATTCTCCAGCATGGAATCCGGGATAATTACATCTGTCACACCATCCTTGGTGACGCCAACGCGCATAACAGATGTTCCGCCAGTCTCCTGAAGGGAAAAGTGAATCTCCACCATGGATGGAAGATGCAGCCCCTGGATCCGGAGTACCTGACCATAGTCGTACTGCCACAGGCCGTAAACATTGGCGGTCGTGCTCCCGGGCTCAAATACCGCTGTTGTTATCTTTTTTTCAATCGCCATTTTTCGCCTCCTATGTTAAGCAATGCGCACCCAACGATATACAGTGATATATGGGGGCATGTTATTGTGTGGCTGATCTCCGCCGACCGACATTTCAAAAGAATATTTTCCGTACCCGCTTGGCCAACTCGTGGCATTCTCACGCTTCGGCATGGAATACTGGTAATCATCAGAGTTGACAGAAAACACCCCTGAAGCGGTTCGGAAAGCTCCATATCCTCTACTTTCTGTTCCTTTGTTTCCGGATCCGGCTTCTACCCTTCCGGTGATCTTTGGAAGCTGTGCCTGAGTCAGTGTCTGGGTTTTCGATCCTCCTGTTTTCTTTACCTGGTCAAATTCTGTCTGCCCTGCATCGACACCAACTGTGGTACGCCCTGCACCAAATGCTTCCCACGTTCCACCAAAGTATTCCTGTGGGTTGGTGTTTACTGTGCTCTCGTAAATACTTCCAATCGGATACATCAAAAGCCCAACCTGCTCCATCTGCTCTTCCATTCCTTTAATGCGGTTTACCAGATCGGTTACTTCCAGACCTTCCACATTTTCGGCCGCCGCATTGGCTCGTGTAGCCGCTGCGTCCGCATTCGTTTTCGATTGGTTTGCCGCTGTGGCTGCGTTATTGGCAGTTGCTGCCGCACTATTGGCGTCTCCTGCTGCTGTATTGGCAGCCTCTGCCGCTTTCTCTGCTTTTGTACCTGCAGTTCCGGCCGTACCTGCCGCTTCCTCTGCTTTTCCCGCCGCTGTATTTGCTTTTCCAGCGGCTCCATTAGCGGATTCTACTGCTTTTTCCGCATCTCCTATCAGTTTTACCAAAGCCCCGTATTCATCAGTACTTTCCACAGCAGATTCCGATATAAGGTTCCGTTCCACCCGGAACAAAATCGGAAATGTTACAAGGATCTTCTGTCCGGAGGTTAACTGAAGCTGTCCCTCCTGTTCCCCGACTTCTGCAAACATCTGGGTAGTAGGTTGGATTGTTGCCGTATTATCGACCAGAGAAGCATTGTTATACACTTCCTTGCCGGATGTTTTTTTAATATAGAGCCTTACTGTGGCCCCCGTTGGAACCGTATAGTCCCGAAGCTGAAATTTCAGGGGTACTGCATTGGTTCCCTGCACATAGTCAATCTGCACAGGCAGCCCCCGATTCCTTACAAAGATATCCCTTACAATTTCATCTGTCACTCTTTCTCACCTCCTACTGTTTTGGTGCATTTTTTATGATCCCATCCTCTACCCTTATGGTTGAGCCAGTCCACTGTAGACCTCCGTTTGCTGTTTTTTCGATTTTTGTAATAATTGGAATATCGCCTGTATACGCCCAAAGGTCATGGAGATATGCATGAACTTCTGTAGCTTGAACGGTTCCTGTTTTGATGCCATCCAAATATACAACTGTTTCTGGTGTCCCATCTGAGAAGTCTTCATCGTCCTTCACATACTTTGTACTGTAAATATGTACATTTCCATTGGATAATCCATTTTCTGTGATTGTCCAACCGCCAATAATTCCTTCAGAGCTTCTGATTTCACCAGAAAAAATACCTTTTTTTGCGTATACCGTTCCAGAAAAATAACCTTCTTCCAGATGGATTTCACCCTTATCCAGATCCCACCAGTTTTTTCCAGTCTTATCAGACAAGATACCAGCCACAATTATTCCTGCAATCAACCCTCGAGCTGTCAGTGCTGTAGTCCAGTCCCAGTCACGGCCGTCTGCTGTCCTACGGGCAGAAATCATCAGTCCCTGGGTTCCCATAGCCATAGCCCCGTAAAGAGGGGATCCTTCATCCATATTTTCAAACAAAATCGCAAGGACGTCCTGTTTTTTAGCTACATTGTATTGTGCCCGGAGGGACGCCATGGCTCCGTCAATAAAACCGGCAATCTTCTCAGCGATCACAGACCCATCCGGACGGATTGCCCCGTCAATCCGGGAAACCACGGACGATACGTCATTAAAAAAGTTGTACTGGAAATCCCCCAATACAACTGATTCCACACATTTTCGTATGGAATTATATTTCAACTTAATCACCCGGGCATCTGTGGTGATGTCCAGACGGCTGTGCTGGCAGTGGATGGTATCACCGAAACCAACCTCTTCCAGAACCTTATAATCCTTATATAGTTCCGTATCCCGCAGAAGCACCATATCCGCCTCAATGGAGATCCTGGGCTTATCCAGCCCTGCCTCAAACTGTTCCCTGCATCGTTTTTCCAGGGCTTTGTTAAGTTCGTCCTGGTCCCGGCATATGAGCACGCCGTTGTCTGCATCATCCTCCATGGCATCCTCTGCCATCTTGACGTCATCAAAGGTAATGGCTGCGGTTTTGACCGTCGGGTAACTCCCGATCAGTGGGCTGTCTACATAACCGTAGGTATTAGATCCTGAACGGATTCCAAATTCAGGGAATGTCATGGTGTGTCCGTTATAGGACTTCGGATAGATCCTTGTCACTACCCCGCTTGTATCTGTCTCTTCTGTAAGACCATCTTCCGGAATATTTTTTCCATATCTCAGTTCCACACCGTAATCGCCGCCCACACGTTCATTGACGACCACCTCAAAGTTATCAAAAAGGATTTCCCCACCCCAGCGGCTGATGAAACTGTTCGCGTCATCCCCGTTCAGGGCTTCCAGAAAATTTTTGTACTGGTAGTAAGCTGTGGCCGTCCTGGTAATGTTCGACCTCCCGTGATACTTGGAGTTGGGGGCAAGCATCATATCCAATGCCTGCTGCCCATTCTTTTTGGTAGGCCGCACATCATCCAGCCAGCAGTCACCAATTGCATCATAAAAGATTGGTTCCATATCGCAGGAAATGCCGGAATCCTTTTTCTCTTTCCTCCGGATCCGGAAAAGCTGTTCGCCATTAAAAGACGGCATTTTTACCACATTGTCCTCAGTCAGATACCTCCACCGTCCATCCGGGTCTATAGGATGTTCCAAATGAGCCTCCCAGGAACCATTAAGGACGGCGTGGACATATGCTTCTGTGGGGAGCAATGTCATATCTCCGTTCTTTTCCGGAACAGAGTTTATTTTTATAGGTAGTCTACAATAATACGCATTTACATCTACTGTAGTATTTACTGATTTCTTTCCCTTAATATAGGCTACTGCGCGGATATCCCTGGCACCGTATGCAGGATAAAAGCTATGGGAAGATTCACCGCTTTCAAAATATTCGTCATGTGTTTCCCCACTGCTGTCAATGTACGATATACCAAAATACAGGATATCATCACTTTTCCGGGAGGTTTCCATAAAAATAAAATCCTGTATGTCTTCGGCCTGGAGTGGCCACGTCAGGTTGATATATGTTTCGGTACTGACTGATGATGTACCGTTCAGGCTGACATGTACTCCGGAAGCTTTTGGCTCAATCCTGAAACGTATCCCCCAGAAAGTATCTTCGGATATATACCACTTCCCTTCCGCAAGTTCTTCCCGGGTTATTCCCTGTCTGTAAACCTGGATCATAAGCGCCTCCAATTCGGAATCACTTTAAGGGTGAATCCCGATGTGATTTTGATATCATTTTCCCCCGGCTGTAAATACAGATCTTCATAATCCCCTGTTACTGCTGTATTCATAATGACCCCATCCCTTCTGTAGGCAATCATCCTTTCTGTATCAACGGTAAGATTTTGTCCTACTGTGGCTTTCATGGTTCTCCCGTTGACAGTAAGGGTGCAGTTGCCGTTTCCTGTGATCAAATATGTTGGATGGCACAGATCATAAGGATTGTATACAGCATCCTGCATCTTCATTTCCTGAAGCCCTCCTTTTATATATTCATGAGGGTCACAGATAAATTTCACACGGAATTTTCCGTATTTCTTTATTGTCCTCACAAACTCCTTAATGATAACTTCATTTACCTTCCAAAACGTTTCTGTAGAATCAGAAAAAGTGAGACTTCCTGCCCCTCTGAGCCATCTTCTCACTTCCCGTATTTTTTCATTCCACAGTTTCTTATCGACTTTCCATCCACAGTCTACATATATTTCAACATTCTCATAGTTTCCTGTTCTCAGGGCAACAGGAGTATCCTTTCCTGCTATTTTAATATATTCTATCTTTTCTTTTCCCGTAGGAATATTCGGACGGTTTTCCACATATATGTGATGGCTTTGTGCGGTTTCTCCATTAAATTCAAATCCATATCTATGCAAATACCCTCACCCCCTTGGAAGCATAAAAACTCTTTCTGTTTTTGTTGACTGCCTTCATGGATATCTCTTCTACTTCTGTCCTGCTCAATACTCCGTTTAAATAAATTGGCATTGTCACGGTAATATTGCCAGAATGATCGGATCCGTCTCTCTGACTTTCATACCGTTCACCCGATGTTATTGCACCCGATATATCTGCCATATCAAGGGGATTTCCAGCAATAAGTTTCATGCTGTTTCTTATCTCTCGTTCCACATCTGGCATTTTCTTCTTAAATCCAACAGGCAGCCCCATGGCTGAAAGGACGCCGATCTTTTCAAATACCCCGGAGGGCGAATGGATGTCCAGGCTTTCGTTGGCCTGCCTTACAGCTGCAGTACACATCTCTGCCACAGCATTTATAACGCTTGATCTTCCCGCGCTTATGCCGTTTGCCAGTCCATAAGATAGATTCAATCCTGAATTATAGATGCTATCCGTGTCTACAGATTTTTTCACTGCCCTCGTAGCGTCTGTTCCTATTCCTGCGGCTTCCATAACAACCTGTCTTTTTCCCGATGCCAGTGCATTTCTTATTGCTGTCGTCACCAGTTGCCCCAGATCTGTACCTGCTTCTTTTGCAGATTTCTGAGATGTTTTTATCCCTCCAGTAAGGCCTGCCACAATAAAAACACCTGATTGTTTCGTCTTTGTTGATGGGGATGCAACTCCTGCCCCCTTATTTACAGCCTCTATTGTTTTTATTCCAAGATCTGAACCTTCGTCTGCCGCCTGTTTCTGAGCATTCTGCATTCCTTCTACAAGGCCTTTGACCACATATTTTCCGCTTTCCTCTGCCTCCATGTTCATGGATTCTGCCAGTTTATTCCAGTCTTCTGTACCGCCTGCGGCCAATTCACCCACTGCCTGGGTCAGTTCCTGACCCCAGTCATTGCTCATACTTTTAATATCAACACTCTGTTCCCACAGCTCATTTGCTTTTTTCAGTTCATCCCCTGACATATTTACAAACTGCTGCATATAGGTGGATCCTTCCGGTCCCATTGAAGCCAGATACTGCATCAGCCCTTCGCTGATTGCCACTTGGGTTCCATCAGAAGTCGTTTTCACATCCGTCATGAGAGTATTCATATTCTGTTCCCAGTTAAGCACACCATCTACCTGGGACTGCATATTTGCAAGGATCTGATCTTTTGTGATTTCTGTACCGGCATTAAATTCCTCAAACATGTTCATCTGGGATTCTAAGGCTCCCTGAACGTTTTCCTGCATAGTAAGAACAGAATTTGTTACCTCTGTTGCCAAGGCCTGCTGTCCCTGGGAAAGCTGATTATAAGCTTCCAGCTCCTGTCCGGCTTTTTCAATGCTCAGATCCGCTGCTTCCTGTTGCCGCGCCGCCGCATCTGCATTGGCATTTTTAGCATCTGTGTTACCTTCAGTAGAATCCGTATTTGCATCCACGTATTCTGAATAGGTGTTGATTTCTTCCTGCGCCGTTGTTACAGAATCATTGAGTTTTTTCTGAGCTTCTTCCTGTTCTTCTTTTTTCTTTGTAAGAAGCTCCTCGTCCTGCGCCATAACCTGATAGGCTTCTGACACATCCATCAAAACACCATTGTATTCAATCTGAGCTTCTGACGTATCATAGACTTTTGCCATAAGCTCTTCTGTAGTTTCGCCGTTTCTCTTCTCTGCATCGGAAAGCGCCTTAACCGCCGCTTCTTTTTCTTTCTGTTTATCAATGACTGCCTGATCTGCTTCCAGGCGCTTATCATTGATAGCGCTCAGGGCATCCGTGGTATCTTTTAACTGCTGTTCTGCCTTGGTCTGTTCAATCTCAGCATCCACTAATTTTTCTGTAGATTCCTTGATTGCCTTCTGAACAGCTTCGATCTTTGCCATTTCCAAATAACTGTTGATATATTCCCGGATTTCTTCTGATCCCATGCTGAGTTTTCCGGTTACGGAATCAATCTCCAGACCCATTTCCGGGAACATGGTATTCAGTTCCCTTACTACCATGTGCATACGCCCCTGTTCGGTGGTCGTAAGTTTTGTTTTCTGCCTCAGGGATTCCAGCTCATTTACAAGCCTATGTGCCGTTTCTTCACTGGCGGCATGATCAGATACTGTGGTTTCGATTCCTTCTGTTGCTTTATCAAGAGCTTCCGCCGCTTTTCCAGCGCTTTTGTTGACAGCATCTGCCGCATCCACCAGTTCATAGGTGGCATCCCTGGCATTTTTACTGTCTCCGGCAAGAACAGCCACTGCCGCTGTAAGCGCTACAATCCCTCCTACAACTAACGTAGCCGGATTGGCAAGTATTGCAGCATTTAATCCCAAATGTGCCGCTGCCGCCGTTTCTGTGGCGGCTGTCATTGCCGTTTGGGCTGATGTCAGTGTCTGTATCGCTTTTCCTGCCTCAGTCGCAGTTTTAAGGGCTTTTACTGCTGTATAAACTTTAACTATCTGAGGTCCTGCTACCCCTGCCGCAGCTCCTACCGCCCCCATAACAGATACTGTTTTCTTGGCTGGATCAGACAGATTCTTAAATTCCTTCGTAATTTCTTTCACTGCTTTTGTAGCCACGTCAATGGCTGGTGTGGCGACTTCAAGAAACTCCCCCACCATTTCAGAGCCTGCGGTTTTTAGATTGTTAGCCGCCACTGTAGCTTTATCCCACGGATCCAGGGTTGATTCAAAGGTATCTTTTACTGTATCTTTATAATCAATCATGGATTCTGACAGATTATCCAGGTTGATTCTTCCACCCCGAATTCCATCTGCCATAACCTGTGCCCCCTTGGTTCCAAACGTCTCCTGAGCCAAAGCAAGGGCTTCTGTGCTGGTCTTTGCACTTTTAATCTTCTGTATAGTTTTCTCAAGTCCCTGTCTTGCACTCAATCCTTCTTTTGCATAGTTATTGGTTGCAGTTTTTAACCCGCGCAGAGCCGTTCCTGCATCCACACCATTTGTTTCAAATACAGCAAGAAGATTCGCAGATTCTTCTATACTGAGATCAAGTTCCTTAAACATGGCTGCATTTTGATCAAGCTCTGACATTAATCCTGATACACTTTTTCCTGTTTCCTGCCCTCTTGCAGTCAGAAGCCCCAAAAATCCACCTGTCTGTTTCGTTGAAACTCCAAACTGTTCCATGATTCGATCTGCCGCATCTATGGATTCATTTAAGTCAGTTCCATTAATCTCCGCAAACTGCATAAATTCTTTTGAAGTCTTTTCAAGGATCTCTCCCGTCTGACCAAACCTTGTGTTGACTTCCCCGATAGCCACCCCTACATCCACCATCTCAACAGGCATATCCCCAAAGATATGATTGGCGGATTCTGTCAGGCTATCCAACACTTTTCCTGTAGCTCCTGTCTTTGTAATGATAGTATCGTACCCCTCATCCAACTCCAAAGCTGCGTCATATGCTGCCGATGCCATTTCTCTCATTTTTCCAGAAAAAGCATCTGCGCACTCTGCGATCTTCTCAACTACAAAAACTTTGTTCACAGAAGTATTTAGTTCTTCCGTTGCCTCTGCCGCTACATTAACCTGTTTCCCAAAAGCGTCAATAGAGGATGCGCAGCCGTCAGCAGACTCTTCCGCTTCTTTCATATAAGCCGCATTTTCGTTTAATGCTCTTGTTGCAGAAATAGTCTGGGCTTCCGCATTATTTAAGTCCTTCTTCCAGTCCAGAACCCGGCTTCCTGCGCGCTGGTAGGTCTCTTCACCTTTTTCTACTGCTACAGACAGTTCTCCTACCACTTTTTTCTGTGCTTCTATTGCCTCTTTGCTTGCATCCTGGGACGTTTCCATTGTATCTAACGTTTTCTGTGCTTTCGTCAGCTTGTCCTTATACTGTTCCAGCTCTGTCCCTACTCTTTTGTAATCTTCCTGAGCATGCTCCAGGCCTTCTCGAACTGCCTTTTCTTTTTTCACCTGTTCATCCAGTATCTTCTGCAGGACATCATGTTTTTTACTTAGAGACTCCAGCATGTTTGCGCTCCCGGCAGTCTGGGCGCTGACCAGTTTCATTTCGGATTTCATTGTAGACAGTGATTTATTACATGAGGTAACAGCTGCCTTAAAATCGCGTTCGCCATCAAGTGCAATGATGGCTCCTATTTTTCTTTGTTTTGCCATGTGCTCCTCCAAAAAAGCATAAGAAAACCGCCTGCCCTACAACTGACAAGCGGTCAATCTTATTTGTTCTTTTTTAAAGCTTTCTCTGCTTTCTTAATCACCCATGGGCCATGAAGAATATACCCTATAAACCTCCACCCCATAATCCATGCTATGATTCTCCAAATAAGAGTTTCCAACGCTATTACAAAAACGGCTGATGCAAGAAACGTAACAACAATCATTTTAGGGTTCAAATCCAGTCCTCCCAGGAGGGAAACAATCAAATAGACTGTCAGTAGCATTGTGCTCCCTCCGTGATATTTGAACCACCGGATCACTTTCTGTTTTCCATTCATCGTAAGCCCTCCTTTCTGTTACGGTCATTGTATCATATCCGGCATTATAAATCCATAAGGGAGACCTCTTTTTCCTCTTCCTTAAAGAGATATTTTTTCAGCTTGAAATTATAGAATTTCTTGTACTCTTCAAACAGGTCGCACCATTTTCCAAAGTACATCCGGGAAATCTCTTTTTCGGTATAACCGATCTCCATTCCGATCAAGACCACCCACGCAAAATTTATCGGTTCTGGCTCTCCTTCTCCGTGTTCTGCGCGGGTTCCGGGTTTTTTCTTTTAAAACACCTCATAAATTCCATATGAAGAATTTCGCTGAGTTCTTTCGGCGTCATATCAACAGCTCTCATAAGATCTATTTCTTCTACTTCCTTTGTTTTTCCCTCTGCTGCATATCCCTCTCTGACCATGGAACAAAGAGCAAATTTCAGAGCCTTGATATCAGGTGTACCGGAGATCCCTATTGTACGTCCTTCCTCGTCCTTTTTGACACTGCCATCCTCATTTACCAGAGGCTTGAACCCCATCAGTTTATTTTCAAATTCTGAAATGTCTTCAAACCTGTCCTGTATCTGTTCCAAAACCAGCATATCACAGCGAATAGGATATGTTTCTCCAGATAAAACAATTCGGTTCATTTCTTTCTCAAACATTTTTTCGCCCCTTTATTATGATTCCTGTCCAAAATATGTCGTATTAATGGTTGTAAGTGCTTCTTCTTCCGTAGCATGAGATTTTGTCTTTTTCCAGACACCCTCTGCGTTAGCAATCGCACGTCCTGTTAAGGTCGGCGTCTTATACTCAATGTTTTCTCCCTTGGTCGCATATTCTCCGGCAGGCTCAGAGAACTTCACTTTCGGAAGGAAGTTGGCTACAAACTTTCTCGCGCCATTCACTTTTTCTACAGAAATCCATGCAAGTCCAACGTATCCCGCCTCATCGTTTACATCGTACACAACTTCTTCTGTTGCTTCTGTCCTGCCAAACATAGCCTTGTGCATTGCGATCGGAAGTTCCGTAGTATTCAGCGATACATCCGCATACCGGAATTCCTTATCATACTCTACCTGTGCATCGTCTCCATACAGGCTTCCTTCTGCATAAGACGGCGTTACCGTGATTCCGATAGCCTTTCCGCAGGCTTCCGGTTTTTCATAAGTTGTTTCATTTGTCATTTTTCCTACAATTGGTTTTCTTAATCCTACAAATGCCATATCTTTTCTCCTTTACTCTTCTTCAATGTCACATTCAAATATAATGTGTCTGATTCTTTCCTCATCCTCTGTCAGAACAGTGATTTCCGGGAATGTAAATCCGGCTTCAGACAAGGCTGATCTGATTTGTTTTTTTAACTGGGTAAATGGCTCGCCCTGCGGCAGAAATAAATGAATCTGTACGCTGTTAATGATTGTCTCCGGGGCATCATCCGCAAATTCTGCCCCGTAATCCCCTGCATAGTTATAAGTAATCCACTTACGTTCTTCCCCTTTGTATACATCAGGAACACAGGGAATGCCAAAAGGTTTTATTGTCTCTATGATCTTCTCAAAGGTTGTCAACAGCGCCCACCTCCCTGTCAAATACCTCCTGCATTTTTTCCGCAACAGGATCCTCACTCTCCCGGACTGCCGGACTGATGACTGGTGTTGCTCCCTGTTTTGACGTACCAAATTCCAGATAACAGGCTTTTTCCATATTCCGAACGCCTTTTTTATCCTTTCCAGTAGGGCGTACTGTAATGCTGTATCCTTCTCCTGTACGTTTCGGTTTGGTAGGTCTGATAGATTTCTGCATTTCGCCTGTCTCTTTGTGCGCGGATGCTCTGTTCTTTACGTTCCTTTCCAATATAGGAACAGCCTCTTCCAGCATGACAGGTGCAATCCGGTCTATATCCAAAGAATCCAGTTCTTTCATCAGATCATCCAGTCCTTCAACGCTGAAGTTTGCCATGCTGTCTCCTTTCCCCGGTGAGCTGTATCATTCTCGATTTCTCCGGCTTATAAGAACGTTTCACATCGTAAACCTCTCCGGTCGCTTCATCCACAAAAAATGATGCTCCGTTATAAGCGCAGGCTGCAATCTCTACAATCACCGTAGCTTCATAGCCACACTGATTTGCCAGTATCTCGTCCTGCCTGGAGGTATCCTTAAAGCTTGCCCGGATCCCGCCTAAATACTTCCATGTTTCTTTTACAAACCCTTCGGAATCCTGCTCAGTAATCTTCCTGATTGGAAGAGAAATGCTTCTGTTCTGCATCATTCAGCCTCCATGGTCAGGCGGAATACCTTCCTCCTGTATAACTCCAAATATTTTTCGGTGTCAGTTCTGTCGTCTCCCAGGTATGCCTTTACATAAAGAGTGGCGGCGGTGAGCATCTGAGGATTTTGTTCTGCTGCGCTCATTAACCTCTCAGGTACTCCAGAAGCCTTCATATCCTCCAGACAATCGTTCAGATACAAATTGATGTCTTCATCATAAACCTCTATTTCTTCCGGTATTCCGCAACGTTCTTTGATCATCCGTAGCATTTTGCCGCCTCCTTACATTTACCCGCCGATTACGGTATTGTCTGTAATTGTCAGTTCACCGTTCACAAAAGCTTCTTTGTCCTTTAAAATACAGTCTTCGCGCTCAATTGCCCGGAACAGTGTCAAATCTTCCTCGAATGCATTTAATGACCCCGCCATTGCCACGTTGGATGTCATGATTGTGAGCAGCTTTCTGTCGAAGAATTTTACTGCCTCTTTCAGATCTCCAATGATCATAGGAATCTTACGTTTTTTCGCTTCACTAACATCAGACGGCATATCGGCATTCGGGATTACAAATACAGGAATCCTGGTTGCGCCGGCGCAAAGCACCATCTGCATCGGATCAGCTGGCGTAGGCTGAAGAAGGTATTCTCCTTTTTCATTTTTCAGGGTATCTAAATACTGAAGACCATCGTCATTTGTCACAATCCTGGACGTAGGTTTAAACGCCTGTCCCAGTGTTACATTCAGGGCCTTTTTGATATCATCCAGACTGGCAATCGCTGTTTTTGCTTTTTCATTAATCACAGCAAGAATAATTTTGTTTCTTGTAACACGGGATTCGTTTCCGATCCAGCTTGTCAGCGCCTCTGTAATGTTGGCGTCAGAATCCTGAAGAAGCTCGTTTGTTACCGGGAAATAGCCGGCATATTTTTCAATCTCGTAGTCAAGGCGCTCAAACTGCGGCGTTGTTTTGGCTCCAATCTTTCCGCCTTCCCCTACTTTTGTAAAACCAGTCTGCTGAGAACGTTTTTTAAAGGTTCTGGAACCTTTATTGGTACTTACGCTTTCCACATCTACCAAGTTGATGAGAGATGCGGTTGCTTCCCTGTAGGTATTGATGCGGGTCTGAATGTCTTCCGGCACTGTATAACCGCCGTCTGCCTGAGTTCCTTCTTTCATAGTGTTTCGGAATCCGCTTCTGGCAGCGTCCGCAAACTCCTTTATGGAATCCTTTTTCTGTACCGGTTCTGCAATTCCGGTATTTACCTGCTGCGTAATGTTCTGAACACCTTCGTCCTCCAGATCTTTCAGAATGTCAAATTCGTCCTGAAGTGTTTTCAGTTCCTCTTTCGCATTTTTTGCCTCTTCAATTTTCCCCTGATCTACCAGATTCTTGATCTCTGCTTTCTTGCTGTTGATCTTGTCCAAAAGTTCCAGTAATTTTTTGTTCATTTTTTCTCTCCTTTATGTTTTTATTGATTCCAAAACAGTGTGTCCCCCGGTGTCTCCGTGTAGTTTAGGCTCTTCGGAGCATAAAAAGAAGACGCCTAACCCCGCGCCTCAAAGGGAGATCCAGAATCACCGCCTTTCCGTATTGAAAAAGGAGAGCCGAAGCCCTCCCTTAAAATTATGCTGCTTTTGTTTTATACCATTTCCTTCTGATTCGTAAAACCTGATTTACAAAATTAAAAAATGTCAATTTCTTTTCTAAAGCAAAGTCTTTAAGTTCTTTTCTTTTTAAGTCATCCATTTGCAAATAGATTATTAGCATCTCCTTTAATATGTGATATTTTTCTTTATATAAGAAAAAATCGTTCTTGAAAGAAGTTCCATTCTGCATTATAATATTTACAGAAGGAAACTTCTTTGGTGGAAACGCTCGTTGACTTGGTAGGTTGGTCGGGCGTTTCTTATTTTTCTTTTTTCAGACTTTCGTGTAGGTCGTTTACCATTTCTTCAAGCAAATCTGTTTTCGTTTTTCCAGTAATCTCTGAACATTCTTGAAATTTTCTTACAGTTGTTTCTGTTGCCCTTAATGCGATTTGTTTATTCTTTGGTTCTTTTCCTACAATCGGTCTTCCTGTTCTCGGCGACATATTCTTCACCTCTCTTTTATGCCTAGGCATAATATAATATATGTCTATGCGAAAGTCAAGAGTTTTTTCAAAATTTTTCCGTCCTACCTACGGAATTAAAAAGAGAGCCTGTTTCCAAGCTCCCTGTCTAATCAATTACCAAATAGCAAATCATATCTTTCTATTACTTCTTTCATTCCTTGTTGACGCATGCTTTCTTGTTCTTCGTTCAGCTCTGAAATATCTTTTACCTTACTTTCTATTTCAGATAATCCAGAATTTATACGGCAAGTATACGCATTCACTTTGTTTAGATCTGTTATCTCACCCTCATCATTCTCATATTTGTATTTTTCCTCCTGCGTTAAATCAAGACTTAATGTTAATTCAATGTCAGAAAAATCATATTTATATTCGTTATTATAATCGTTAAACATATACACCAACTGCGTGTCGTTGTAATATGATTTTAATAATGGCATTCTTGAAAAATCAACTTCGTTTTTTTCAGACGTATAATAACACGTTACATCAATATCTTTTTCCTCAATCAGCCAATAAAAGCTCTCTTCACTTAGTCCTGTCTTGTCCAACGTTACAACCACATACGGATAGTAACCAAATCCAGAAGAACTTTTTTCCGTATACACATCCACACTTTCAAGCTTTAATATTTCTCCGTTATACTGAATATTGTCATATGGAAGCTTTTCTATATCTTCTTCAACTCCCCTATCAATATTTGCTGATTGCGTTTTAGAGGAACATCCTGTCGATACACCTAATAAAAGTACGCATACACACAACAATAATCTTTTCATACCTATAACCTCCCAATCCGAATTATGATATTTAGATTATAGCATTATTTTTTAGAAAGTTCTATGTATTTTGTACAATATTGACAGCTAACATTCTATTTTTTTTATTCTACCTATGGTTTTTTAACGGGTGCTCAATTTGAACGAGGGTTCAAACTGAGCACCCGTTAATACTACAGAGTATTTGTCAAATCTATCATGATTTTTATTGTGGATATTCTTAATTGCATTTGCAGGGTCTTTATACTACAGTGCATATCCAATCTGTATTCTGCTCATATAGATGTTGTTTTCCTCATCTACATAAAAATCGCATACTGTTCCTAAAAATTCGCCATGCTTCACAAGTTTTAGTTTCATAATCAGCAATCCTTCCTTTCACAATGTATTTATAAGCAATATGATATATTTTAAAATTTTTAGCATTAAAATAAGACACAGCATTTCACTATGTCTTTCATTGTTTTAAGGAAATCAGGAACATGCCCTGACAGGACTTCTCCCTATAATAAAAGGATTCAGATACCATACATATCCAAATCCTCAAGAATCTCGTTCTTCATTTTTTCTTTTTCATCCGCCTGCTGCTTTTCGCTGATGGCTTTTTGTCTCAACTCATCCGTCAGCCACATGCCACTGTAACTGTTCGTGTACTGCGGGGTCTGCTGATCTGTCATGATCTCATCCACAAAACCATATTCCAGACACTGATTTGCAGTCAGCCAGGTTTCCCGGTCCATCAGCCGGAGGATTTCTTCCTGGGAGCGTCCTGATTTCTCTGTGTAGGCTGCTGCCATTGCGGCATTCATCTGTTTCAGGATTTCTGCATTTTTCTGCATATCATGATAATCCCCAGACGCCCCACGCATGGAAACATTATGGATCATAACCATGGCAACCGGACTGATCAGGCATCTTCCGGCCATGGCAACCACTCCGGCAGCACTTCCGGCCAGGCTCTGAATTTTGATCGTCACTTTGTCATTTCCGCGAAGGGCACTGTAAATCTCCTGCCCCGCCATTACTGAGCCGCCACCGGAGTTCACCAGAACTTCAATCTCTTCTCCGTCTGCTGCTGCATCCAAAATGTCCTTCACATCTTTTGGACAGGTAGCGTCCATTTCAAACCAGTCATAAATCCATTTGTCATCATTACTGATAATATCGCCGCGTATATTAATTACTGCCATTACCCTCACCTCCCTTCGCATACTGCTGTCCCACTTGGGTAAGAGGAATATAATTTCCGTTTACAATCAATCTGTTTCCACCCTCTTCTGAAGGCTGGTCAAGATATTCCCTTGCTTCATTCGGAGTATAAATTCCATTATTTACTGCTTTTGCCAGATTTTCCATCTGCGTTTTGCTGTCTGCCCTGAGGATGGCTTTTTCGTTGAATTTATAGAAATACTGATCGGCAATTTCTTCCGGCATCAGGATTTTCCCATTGATTTCTTCTTCATACATTTTCAGACGGTATGACATGGTGTCAACCAAAAAAGCCAGCTGCTGCGTCTCGCTGTTTGCATAGCTGGATTTTTCATAATTGTTGATCTGATTGGGCTTGATCCCGAATGCTCCGGCAATCTGTAAAGCACTGTATTTCCTCAGTTCAAAAAACTGTGCGTCAGCAAGGCTTACATTTAACGGGGTAAGGGTCAGCCCCATAGGAACCGGAACAACCTTTCCGGCATTCTCTGGACCGGAAAGCCGGTCTGCAAATTTTCTCTGCAGTTTCTTTACCCTGTCATCATCCAGATCTCCGGTATACTGCATGGCCATGCTTGCAGTAAGGCCGTGTTTATAAAGCTGGTTCATATATCCCTGGCTTTCATTTGCCCCGTCTACCGTGGCTTTCAGGATGTTGCGAACAGGCTCTCCCATGAACCCGTCCAGGCTGTACCAGGTCTTAAAGTGCAGAATCTCACTGTTTTTAAACAAATACTGTTCCCCGGTTCTGGGATCATTATATTTATAATACATATTTCCTTTTCCGCCCCAGATTCCCAGATCATCCATGATCGGGGTAACATACTGGCTCTGCATAGGCCACATATCCATGATCTGATATTCCCCGCCGTATTTGGATGGAAGAAATCTTCCTCTGAGCCATATATAACCATTTCCATAGTGCTGACAATTTTGCTCTACGGTTGTCCACATGGTTGTCGGTGTCATGAATGGATTTGGCCGTACCGTCATCAGTATTCCGGCTGTAGTCGGATCTGCCCGTATTCGTCCCCGTTCAGTCTGCTGATAATATTTCAGCGGCATTTTTCCAATTGTTTCTGACAGCATTTTCAGGCATGTGTAATAAGTCACCTCTGAAATTGCCTTTTTATTGTTGGTATGGATTCCCAGCCATTCAAGGAGCTGTTCATCGTTTAAGTCAGCAGTCGGACGAATTAGTTCCGTCATGGCGTTCTTGATTCTTTTTACAATATTCATTACCAGTCACTCTCCAAAAAATCGTCTATTCCTTTCATTACGGAAGGATAAAACTCATGGTACATAGCCAGTTTATACGCACACAAAACCGCATCCACCGGGTCAATCCTCTTGGTCGTGGCATCCTTATCAATCTTAATCAGACCATTGTTCCTGCGGATCACAGCATTACTCATAGCATAATTCAGCACTGGATTATAAAGATACAAGATGTTCCCGGAATATACCTGCTCCCGGAAACCCTGAGTAGATTCGTTTAGTGATTTATGGCTTTGGAACACTTCTTCCACATCGTATCCCTCATCCGACAGATCCATCATCAGCTTGCTGGCGTTGGCCGGGTCGAAGCAAAGAGTTTGGATGTTCCATTCTTTTTTTCTGCATGTATCCAGAACATAATTCATGACAGCGGCCTGATCTACAATCGGCGTATCAGTCACCGTCAAAAACCCCAGTCTCTCCCATGCGTCATAGTCTACCTTGTCCTTTGCTTTTCGCTCTGCCAGCTTCTCCCGGTTTGGAATGAAAGAATGGGAATATATGATATATTTCATGATCTTTTTTCCCGATTCATCCACTTCCTCACTTAAAAAGGGAATCACAAAAGCGACAGAAGTCAGGTCAATCTTGGCCGACATGTCGAATCCCACATAAACATCCAATCCTCTGGTATCTATTGGTATTTCTTTCACCTGACAGGTTTTCCATTTCGCCATGTCCATGTAGCCATTTTCCTTTGCTTGTACCCAGATATTCAGCATTTTGGTAAGAAAGGCTGTCATTTTCTCTGGAATACTTTTTGCAATATTCCAAGCGTTCCTGATTTTCTTTCTTCCGTTTTCATAGCTCATTCTGATCGGATTCGCTTTTTCCCAAAGTTTTTCATCTTCCAGATTCTTTATATCTTCTTTGTAGTCTTCCGGATCCACCTCACAAATATCAATCAGGTACTCCTCGTTCCAGATGTCTACATCTGGATTTAAAATTCCCGAACAGTATGTGTACTCCTGGGTGTAACAAGGATATGTCAAATCCATTCCTGCAGTGGTAATAATCATCAGGAGCGGTTCTTTTGTATTTGAACCTAACCCCAAATCATAAAATTCCGTTGTCTTGTGCTGGTGGTATTCATCCAGGATCAATCCTGCCGGGTTTGTTCCATCTCCATTTTGGCCATCTTCCTTTGACAACGCTTTTATAAAGCTTCCTGTCTTCCTGTGCAGGATCGCGTCTCTTGTGATCTTAAATTTTGACTTTAACGGAGAATTATTCAGCATCAGCTTCGCTTCGTTCAAAATAATCTTGGACTGATCCCGTTTTGTTCCGGCCGTGTAATATTCATAGTTTTCCTGGTTTTTTGTGGCGCAGACAGAGATCTCATAAAGCGCCACCCCGGCCTCCATCTGAGATTTTGCATTTTTTCTTCCAACTTCTATGAAGGACTGTTTAAATCTTTTGTATCCGGTTTTTAATTCCCTCCATCCATATAGCTGGCATAAATTAAATTTTTGCCATAGTGTCAGTGTAATTGGTTGACCAGCAAGATCTCCTTTTGAATGCCTGAGAAGAGCAAACCAATCTATAATAGCCTCTGCTTCTTCCTCATTCCAGTAGTAAGGCCATGGATCTTTCAGTGTATTCCTGGCTGTTTCTTTTTTGCAATCTTCTATAAACCTCAGACACGCCCATTTATGTTTTTTCCCGGATGAAATCCTGTCATTTACACAATCTTCTGTATAAAGGAGTAGTTCTTCTCTAATACTCATATATTTCCGAACTTCCTCGTGATATCTTCCTGGGTCTTGTCTGTTTTTATAGCGACTGCTTTTAATCTGGCATCAATGGTCAAGCCACACAAGGATGCGAATTTTCTCATTTCTTCCGCATATGTTCTTTGTATATCAACCATGGGATTTTTTACCACGATAACTCCCGTCCTGGTTTCTCTGTCTATATAGAACGTCTGGTTTTTCAGGATTTCTGTTGCTTTTATATAATTCGCAAATGCATTGCAATAACCGCCCAAATTGTTTCGGTCCAGATTTCCGATAAGATTGATTTTTTTCAGTTCTTTTACTATTCGTTTCCACTCTTTCACTGCCACTTCATCAATCAACCAGTCCGGTGGGCGGCTTAACTGGTTCGATCCTGTCGTTGCTTTTTTCTCTTCGTTTTTACGCTGTTCCATGCTGATTATCGTAAGATTTCCCTTTTGCATCTCCAGCGGTTTGCGTGGTCTTCCCATGGGCTCCCCTCCTTCCTGCCAACTTTTTATTCGTATTTAGAAAATTGTGTAAGGAAAAGAGGCAGTGCGGTCTGAATCGGTTTTTCAAAACTTTTCAGATCCCCCCTGCCCCTACCAGTTTTCTGTATTCTATCAACATCTGCTGTAATTCTTTCTGGATTTTCTTTTTATCTTTTCGATACAACGCTTCGATAAAGCTGTGTGTATCATGATGCAAGCTCATCAGGTTCTCCATGTTATTTCTTTGATTCCAGTCTTCTTTTAACGGAATGATATGATGTACTGTATCAGCTCCAAGTATCCTTCCCTCTGTCATAAAGATATAGACATCATAATTCTGGTCTGCTTCCAATGCCGCAGCTCTCGATCTGCTCCATTCGCTACTGTCATAATACTGTTTGCTTTTCTTGTCCCTGCTATACCTGTCATACTCTTTGTGTCTGACTTTACCGCAAGAACACCTGCTGCCGGATGAAATCCTCTTTCCGCAGCGACCACACCTTTTATATATTGCCATTACATCACCACCTTTTATTTTAAAAATACAGTCCTGCCAGCCCCATATACGACCGCCGATTGCGACCGCTAGAAAGGAGGTATGCGGCTAATGAGTAAAACCAAATGCTGCCGGGGCTGCGCACGCTGTACGATAATAAGCAATTAAAAAGACACCTGACTTCTGCCAGATGCCTTTGATTCAGCAGCCAAGCTGTGACACCTGGCTGCCGTGAGATGGGGGATTAATGATTTTTGTTCATCAAATTCCATTTACACTATATCATAAGGTGAGTAGGAAATAAAAGGAAATGTTTATATTTTAAGGTTCAACAATGCATTTTCATGAATCTGCGTTGCTCTTCTAGTAGAAAATCCCATTTCCTCAGCTACTTCTCCCCATGCTAATCCGTTTATGTACCTCAACCTCAGCACTTCCTGTTCATCCTCGTTTTCCAGGTTCCGGATGCTCCGTTCTATCTTCTTTCGTATCTTAACCTTTTCAAGACGTTCTCTTTTAAGATCTTCAATCATTTCATCTAAGGTCGCCGCATATCCCGATAAGTCCGTCTGACTGCTGCCATGCGGCATCCCATCCTGAACAATGGAAGGAAACATTTTATCCAAGCGGAGACACTGGATCTCATCAAGAATACGCTGTTCTCTTCTCAGTGCTTTCTTATACGATTTCAGATATTCTTTTTTCTTTTCATTTTCTGTCAGTTCTTTTTCGTCCATTGTCTCCTCCTGAATTTTTTAATCCTCTTCTGATCCACGTATCATTGCTTCCAGTCTGGTATAGCTTGGACAGATTCTGATTCCATGCTTATCCTCCAGAAGAATACAATATGGGAATAGTTGTTTTACTGTATATGTGATTTTCTTCTTTGCAATCATGCGTCTACTACCTTGGTCTTCCCGCACTTTTGCTTCGACTACAATTTTCTGCCCACGGCTGTACCCGTACTTGCGTTCCAGGGCTCTCTGCTTTTCCTCTCGTCTGACACCGTTTAGGGCTTCTCCCTGTACCTGATCAGGGTATCCTTCACTGTTTTTGTACATGCTGCACCTCCTCAAATAACTCCTGAGTCTCTTCCTTCTGGCTTTTGTCAGCTTCTTCCGGGCATTTCTGGCAATCGTCTCCTGCTGCCCCGAAGCAGCCGTTACAGTCTTTATTCATGGTTTATCCCCTCCTCTGGTTTGTACGGTTCCGGAAGTGGTTGCCAGGCTTCCACTTCTCCATTTGGCACTCCGGCAAAACTTTGCCATGTTCCTTTTTCATAACGCAACGGGTAGATATATACCTCCTCGTTTACTTTATTATTCATATTTCTCACCCTTATCACAAATTGTGTCAAAACTTCTTTTCCTTCTTCCGGCAGTCTTTCACTTACAGGAATCCAACCGCCATTCTCTGTTTCATTCATGTGGGAACGGATAATATTACTAATTTTGAACGCCACGCCTGTAGCGCCCAGTGCATACAAGGCATTATGTCCGTACACATATTCTTTTTCGATATTTTCTATCTCTTCCAAAATCTTCTCTAATACGTTCATTTTTTTAACCGTCCTTTCTCTTTGTTCCAATCAAATGAAGAATATGCAATACATTGTCTGCACTTTTCTGTTGTCTCGTCATTAAATTTGTCCGGGATTCCAGAGCATGTGCCATTCGTATCTGTAGCACCATATTTCTTTCGCAGACTACACTTTTCCATGCGCTTATTTATGTGGCATTGCTTGCAAACGATCTTTTTTCCTGTCGTGCATCCTTCTTGCCTTGCGTAGTATGCCGCCCAAGCTTTACTTACTCCAACTCTACTACTACTCCAGCTCAATATATTTTCTCCGCATACATCACAGTAAACATCTGTTGTCACTTCTCTATATATTGCCATTTTTATTCTTCCACCCTCCTACTCAGCATCTGCTGCCGCCAATCCTCTCTGTGCTGATTGCGGGTATCGTCCTCGTGGATCAGGATGCCTTTGCGGTCGCAGTGACCATTGTCGTTGTCTATACAGGTTGCACAGGTTTTATTAACCATTCTTGATTCTCCTTTCCAGCTCTTCCCGGACTTCCGGCACATCACAAAGGCCGAATCCGTCCAGGATATCAATGTTGTTTGAGCAACTGTTACAGTCCATTCCGTCACAATTTACTTTTTCTGCCATTTCCTGGCAGCGTTTAAAGTCTTCTACCATCTGATCTATGATCTCTACCGTAAGGGTAACGTTATCTGCGTATTTAATCTCCATTAATTTACTCCTTTCCTCAGTGCGCAAAATGTACACAGCGCTTTTAGTGTTGGGGCTGACTGTTTGATGCTCTGCAAAAGTGGAGTCTCCCAGCACGCTTCTCCGCATTCCGGGCAGGTGGTTAATTTCCATCCTTTCTTGCCCTGTGGGATATTACCCTTTAAAGGCATACATGCGTATCCTCCGGTTTCTTTTTTTGCTTCTGGGCCATATTTTTACATTCATAAATAACTCCTCCCGAATATTTTTCTAAACTCTTCTCTGGTGTGGGTTTTTTCAAATTCCTGCTGCCCGATCTGATGCAGGACATTTTGTGTCTCCTGGCATCTGTGGACTGCTGCCGGTCCTGTAAGATGGTGTTCCGGACAAAGATAGACTTTTAACCCTTCCTCTTCGGAGTGGATCCGGTTCGGACCTCCGAAAATGTGATGCTCATGGAGGGTTCTGTGTTTATGATGGTCTCCATTCAGCAGAATACAAAGATAACAGGTATGATTCTTATCTTGTAAGATACTTGGTTTATGGTGTTTTCTCTTCTTTTTCGCTGGTGTTTTATGAAATAATAGTCCTGTCTGGTCCATAGTCTCCTTTCCGGGGCGGATAACCGCCCCTTGGTATTTGTGTGATATATTTGGATTTTAGTTGCACCCTTTTCTTTTTCCTCTGCTGCATCCGTCATTTGAATTAATACTTTCATCAAGCCCATTGTTTAGCCGGCAGTAAGCAAATTCATTTCCCTGGCAGTCGTTGTCTTTACGGTAATATTCGCATTCGCCGCAGAGGACGATTTTGGAATACCGGTTGTTTTCATTCAGGATCGCGCAGAGGCGATCTCCTGCAGGGCATCCCACACAGATCTCATCCGCTTTCTCCTGGGATACTCCCTCTATTTTTTTACAGTTATCGCAAGCCGTACTCATTAACCCATCCAAAAGCTCTACCAGTTTCTCTTCCTGCATTTCTTTCTCCTCTCTGTCATGGCCTCGATAAATACTTTCAGATTCCCTGTTTCCCGCCGCCAGATCGGCTTCGATGTCTGGAACCAAAGACATTTCCCGCAGAGTACTATCCCTTTTGGAGGATTCTCCCCGTGGACTTTCTTAAACTGTTTCTTTTTCTGCCTGGTATTCATAGATCAAACCTCCTTATGGTTTCTTCGGTCTTTTCTGTCCATCCGATATCGATATCGTATTTTTCTTTTATTATTCCCATAGCGTACCTGGCTCCGTGTTTCACAGAATCGATCCGGTCATATTTTTCCTTGGTTCCATGCACAAACTTGTCCAGCATATTCCCGGATCCGGATTTATGTTTTGCAAAACCAAACTCTTCGCAGAGTTCCCAGATCACTGCAAGCTGGGTGCATACAGACTGGATATTCCGGGAATCATTCCAGATCTTTTCGTAGACAGAATAGGGAATATTCCTGCCTATGTACTCCTCCATCCAATTCGTATCCTCAAAGCCCATCTCCTTATTGAGGTCTGGATCTTCAAATTCCAGATCAATCCCCCATTTGTCCTGAAGCTCTTTGTAGGTGGTTTGGATATTGTTTTTTCTGACGCTACCACGCTTTTTGAGTAATGGCTTAACATATGTTCTGCTGCTGCCCTGCCATACCGGAAACCTTCCAGGGATTTCAGGGATGTGATCACATTGCAGAGGGTGACGAAGTTCTCTGCCTTATCTAACTTCTCCTGTGCTTCCAGGATGCATGCTTTTCTGATCTCTTCTGTCTGTTCTTTTCTCCATTGTTCCAGTACAGCGATTTTTGTACCGGTAATATTGGCTACTTCCTGATCAGACAGATTTGTGGTCTTTAGTGGTGCCGGTGGAAGGCGGAACTCCGGAAAACCTGCGTTTTTTAATACTTTATTGACTTTCTCCTGTTCCTTCTTCCGGCTCTTGGCCTGGCGTCTTAATTCAGCTCTTCCCATTGTTTTCCTCCATCTTGGTTCAAATTACTTCTGGACAGCTTTTAAAAATTCCACAATCGCGGTTTCGTTGTCCGGAAAACGGTTGAATTTATCATGTGTTTCCCATTTTCGAGTTCCGTATTGCCCCCTTGGTGCTTCCGGTCCTCCGATCAGATGCATATAGACGTTTTCGTGATCCGGTATGTATCTGTTTCCTTCTGTCTTCCATTCTTCGACCACAAGGACAGCGCCGTTATCAAATCTGTACTCGTAATATTTTGCACCGGTATAAGCGTCTACATGGCGCAGGGGCCATGTTTTATAATTCCGCAGCCACTCTTTCCGTTCCTCGTTATTCTTCAGACGCGGAAGCTCTGGCTGGGTTGTTTCCTCTGTTTCTAGGACGTCTTTGACCAGATTCCGGATGATCCTGAGACCAGCCACCTTTAACTGCTGCCGGAGAATTGTTCTTTTCGGAAGGCCTCCGCATTCCAGGTAATCTCTCAGTGTCTTTTCTTCCTCTTCCAGGTATTCCTGGATGAATAACTCAGACGGTACCGGAATATCCGATAAATCTTCCGGCCATACATCTGTGTTTATCCGGATGCTTAGGTTTTCCAGAGAAAGTTCTTCTGCTTTTATATCCTTTGCATCAATGCCCTCTACAGGAATCACTTCTACTTGCGCCGGCGCAATTTCCTCTGTTTCTTCCTTCTGTACTTCCAGATCTCTTTTCCTTTTTTCCTTCGCTTTTTCCAGAGACACAACATTCCACATGCTCTGTATGGCTGCCGCAAGGTAAAACCAATCGTAATCTCCCATGTATCTGCTTTCTTCGTCCCAGAGTTGGACGTAATCATCAAACATATTGATATGGGCTGTGCCTTTGTCTGTGGCAAACCATCTTGTACGTCCGTCTGGTCCCAGTTTTCTTTTTAACTCTCCCGGGGATTTATCTACCAGTGTTACCCTGTTCATATGGTCTTCTCTCATCCAGTTCCACAAGGACCGGATCAAATGTCTGGCCACTGCGTCAAGATATTCTTTTTCTTCCGAACCCGGCTTTTTCAGCTCTTTGACTTTCTCCTCTGACTTCTGTTCTTTCGCTTCCTGCTGGTCCAGGAGTTTCTTCTTTTCGCAGGATCCGCAATCTTCAGAGATGCAGTCCTCTTCTGGAAGATAAATGCAGTGCTCAAATTTCCTGCCATGGAGTTTCCCTGGAAGATATTCCGGATGATTCATGATGTTATCCTGACCGGGGATCTGTTTTTCTGTCTCTGGATTGAAATAGTTTTCCCAGGTGTCTTTCCCGGCTGCGGAACCATCAAAGATCGATCCCATAGTCTGGAAAAATTCTGGCCAGGTGATATCATGCAGCTCTCCGTCGGAACTCTTTATAAAAACCTGATCCGGATAGAGCATTACGAACACTCTGTTCGTCTGGAATTTCTTTTTCTTCTCGTGGTACAGGAATCTGGCTATCTTTTTTATATCTTCTTCCTGGTATGGTCCGACACCGTACTGATCATAGATTTCATTCAGGTCTTTTTTCCTGTCTTTAAAAAACTCCTTTACTGCCTCCCGGGTGATATCGTCCGGATCCTGCTGCCAGTTCAGGAGGTTGTCCGGATTATGTTCGGACTGCTTATTGAATTTCTTCAAATCCCGGATATCTTCCCGCTTGGTTTCCGGCCGGATCATAGTGTGGTCTTCTTCCGGAAGCTGCAGCATCTCCGTAAGCTGGGAAAAATTAAAATCTCTATATTCCTCCCGAAGTTCCGGGGTGTCTCCCTGTATGGAATACTTTTCGTACACATGGATGAACCGACTTACTCCATCCGGCGCCATGCCGAAGGTTTCCCTGGCGTATTCTGTGACAGAGTGATAGCCCTTTAATTTATAGGCTCCTGATCTGTCTATCCGGGATAAATGCCATCCTGTTTTGACAAAATTCCGGACGATCCCTCCCAGATTCTCCCGGATCTGTTTCTCTTCCTGCTCTAATTCCGGCAGGGTCAATCGTAGCTGTTCCATAAATTCTCCTTTCGCGGACACATTTTTTCCTGTACTTTATCGTGGTTTCCAGACTTATTTGCGGATTTTCGTGGACAGTTTTACAAATTTGTCTTTCAAAATCCTGTTTCCACAGCCTTAACCCCTTAATTTCTACCAGTAAAACCGTGTCTTTTGGTTGTTATCCGCTTTTTTATCCCCAAAGTGCCGCAAACGCCTATTTTGCCTAACTCCATGGGGTTTCATCAGGATTTTTGTAGAGTTCCATATTTTCCATCTGGAATGAGACCGCATGGGGACGCAGTAACTCCTCCAACTGCTGCCACAGATCCAGATTCCTCAGCTCTTTCCCGTCAGACCGCTTCCATCCGTTTTCCCTCCAGGAAGTAAGCTGTCTCTGGCCATTGGCAAAATAATGACAGTTTGTAAAAAATGTAATCATGGATGGCTTTGTCATGCGTTTTAAGGCAGCTATGGCGCACTCCAATACAAGCCGGTGCCCTGTAGTTGCCAGAACCTGCTGTTTTTTATCTATATGGTGTCCGTCACAATACATCATGTACCGGTACCAGGCTTTTTTGGTCTTTCCCGGTGATCTGGCGGACGTGACGATAAAGATCGATACCTGTTTCATTCAAATCCTCCTGTCCAGTTTAATTAAGGTGTAATGTCTGTATGCGTATCCAGTAACGGGGTTAATGCCCATTCTGATAGAGTCTGGGTCTATGTAATAGCCTCTGGGAGCTTTTGGCAGGATCATTCTCCCCTGCTTATCAACCAGATTTCTTCGATTGATTACTTTTTCTTTTGGCTCTCTGCGGATCAGGTTTCGGGACGGGTGGTACCGTTTCGCTTCTTTTGGCTCCCATTCTTCTATCGGTTTTGCTATATACTCTGCCAGATCTTCAAAATTTCCTGTTTCGTAGAGGGAGCGAAAATTAATGTGGCCTTTTTTCCAGCACTCCGAAAAGAAGATGTCTGTTCCCCCTTCCTGGCTCTGAACCCGGTTTACCAGAATATGGATATGCGGGCCTCCTCTTTTTCCGATCTGAAGACGGTATATGTACTTTAATTCTTTTCCGATCTTGCGGTAACACTTCCGAACATCTTTGATCAGCTTCTGGATATCCTTTATCATTTCAGCCCATGTAGGGCGATCCCCTTTTCTGTATGTAATGGTCATCCAGTAATCATGCTTTCCGAAATTCCACTTGATCAGCCTGCGGAGATCTCTTTCTTTTTTCCATTGATTCTGCCTCTTGATATCCTCCGGAGTTGCTTTCTTTCTTTTTTGTCTCTTCTGCCCACTGGCTCCATATCTGCCTGTATGCTTTTCCTCTACCTCCAGAGTCTCTCCGCACTCCCATATATGTCTTATGTATGCAAACCTCATATACCACCTCGAACCTATCTCTAATACTCCTTATCAAGCCTTGAAGGGGTCCTGTCCCCAAAAAAGTTAAAAATAAAAACGGGATTTTTCCCGCATTAGCTTGACCCTGCGCCCCTCAGATGGTATATTGTTTTCATGAGTTGTTTTCTGAAGGACGCAAGCCCTTGCCCGTACATTGCCGTGTACGGGCTATTTTTTTATTCTGTTTTTCAGTTCCGTTAATTCCTTTACCGTTCCCAGATCTTCATACTGTCCTAACCGGTTAGCCAGTTCACCGAATATATTCAGCTCACCCTGCTGCCATTTCAAGTCCAGTTCTCCCTGAGTTGCCATAGGAACACGGTATGTACCACTGCTATTTTTCCTGGTCAGTCTCTCCGGCATTGCGGTTCCCTCCCTTCGTTTTCAAGAGCTCTCTCCAACCGGATACTGGTTGATAAGATCCGGACACCCGGAGGGCACTCTGGATCCAGCAAATCCTGTAAAGCTTCCTCAATAACCTTACGCATATCCGTATTTTCTTTCCGAAGCTTCTGTTTTTCCTTGATAATTCTCAGCATACCAGTTCCTCCTTCTGGATCTTCCCGGCAAAATGCTTTTTATCTGCTGTCCAGACCTCTCCGTTTTCATCTACAAAGAGCTCTCTGCCTTCCTCTCGTGCCATTTCAAGAGAGATTGCATCCCATCCGGTACGAGGTGCATGGATCTCCGGGTTATATCTCTGCATTTTCATCCCTCCATTTATCTAACTCTCCTGCTGCAAGTGCCATAAGCATTAAGTTCAGCTCCCAGAACACCCACAGGGCCAGGACTGTTTTTATTACTCCATCCCACTGCTGCCAGGACAGCAGCCATTCAAATGCGGCTATATATACTGCTGCTAAATATTTTCTTCGCATGGCTTGTCCTCCTTTCTGCTGCCTATCCGGCAGCTTTTTTGTAATTCAACCCCTGCAAGGTGTTTTCTATGCGCTCCTGCAGGAGTTTCTTTGCTTCTTCTTGAGATAATTCCCGATATTCTCCATTTGTGCGGATTCTGGTGATATATGTTATTTCTTTCACAGTTAATCACCTCCTGTATTACTGTATGTTTATTAGCTTGTGTGTGACATTCTGGATTTTACAAAATTCATTGACTTTTCGCTTATTTATCCCTATTCTTTAAGTACAGGTGTTGCAGCACCGAGTTTAAAGAAAGGAGGCTTATACATGTCTAAATTATCAATAATTCTTTCCATCGCTCTTGCTTTGTCGGCTGTATTTTCTCCAATATTTGTCGCAATAATAAATAATTGGAATACTTCAAGACTTCGGATTGCCGAATTCAAGCATCTCGAGGAAATTAAGAAAATGGAGTTGTTTCAGCATCTTGAGGAAACTCGATTTCAGAAAGAATACGATGCCAAAAAAGATGCTTTTTTGGATTTGATAAAATCCGCCACTCGATATCATTCTGATTCAAATAATCAAAAAGCTCTTGATTCTCTTTATTCCTCTGCGTACTGTTCTATAGCAGTTTGCTCCACCGACACTTGCAAAAATGCTATCTCTAGTTTTGTCGAATGCTTGGTTGCTTCTCGCGGAAAAGATAACGTAGAAGAGCATTTTCTTTCTGATTTCTCTATTCTTTCTCATAGTTTATCAACAGAGCTTTTTATCAGAGACAATCCTTTTGAATCCTTTAAAGAAAAATAAAATAAAATGTCATTAAAACAGCAATAAGGTTTGCCCAAAATGGGTAAATCTTGTTGTATGGCTCTATTTTTTCCATCAGTCTTATGCATATCTGTATAAGAATCCAAAAGGATATAATCATTAATGCTTTCTGCCAATCATTCACCCTCTCTCACCTCCTACTCTTCCAGAAGTTCCTCAATGGACACATGCAGATAATCTGCTACAGCTTTTAACTTGTTAGCTGCTGGAATTGATTTTTTCCATTTAATAATCGTGCTTGTTGAAAATCCAAGATCTTTTTCTAATCGATATACCGAAATTTTCTTCTGTTTGCATAATTTCCTTACTTTCTCGTAAATCATTTTTTCACCTCTTTTTACATGATTTTTTTCTTAATCCTATTGACTTTTCCATGAAAATAATCTATCATATGGGCATAGAGATAGCCGAAAATATTCATGTATATACCCTTAATAATTTTGCCGAATTATTTTGAGATAGATTATTTTCATGTGTTTCTTTGTACATTCACATGATACATGATTATTTTCTAGTTGTCAATATGTTTTGCATGATTTTTTTCATGTTATCAAGAAAGGAGTTTTAGTGTTGACACTAGTAGATAAGATTCGTGCCTTAGCACGACAAAGAGATATGAGTTTACCTCAGCTCGAAACTGCCCTTGGTCTTGGCAACGGAACAATAAGTCGATGGCGTTCATCCTCTCCTAACACAGATAAGTTGCAAAAGATTGCTGACTATTTTAATGTTTCCATGGATTATCTGTTAGGGCGTGAAACTTTCCTTACTTCGCGTGATGAAAAAGATATTGATAAAATTCTGGAGCAAACCAGAGAACAACTTATGAATCAGGAAGGACTGATGTTTGACGGAGATCCAGCCAGTCCTGAAGCCATTGATTCTATTCTTTCTGCTATGCAGATTGGTATGGAACTGGCCAAAAAGAAGAACAAGGAGAAATACACACCTAAGAAATATAAGAAGGACTGACGCGTATGGATGTCAAGAAACAGGCGAACAAAATCGCCCGTATGTTTAAGAGCCGTGACCCTTTTGAGATTGTCCGGGGCTTAAGTGTGATCCTGGTACACTATCCATTGGACGGCGTGCGGGGTTTTTATCAATATTTCCAGCGGAATAATATCATTTATCTGGATGAACGATTGTCGGATCCGGAACAGCATTTTGTTTTGGCTCACGAACTTGGACACATGTTTTTACATAAAAAAGCAAATGCAATCTTTATGGATACTCGAACTCAGCTCAACGGAGCCAGATACGAGCGAGAAGCCGATCTGTTTGCTATGGAACTCCTGCTGCCGGATGATCTGCTTTCCGAATATCAGGAAATGGGGTATTCAATCGATCAGATATCTCGTGTTACCGGATATGATAAAAGATTGATTAAATTAAAACTGAATTAATTCGCTTTGGCGTTTTAATAGGTATATTCTAACATAAAAGAAAAATGAAAAAGAAAACGTGCAGGAGATTGAAACTCTGGCACATGAATAAGGGAGGATTTTTCAATGGGATTCTTAGATATATTTCGTATATCTTCAATAAAACAAGAAAATACTAACTTGAAATCTCAGATATCTGAGCTTCAAAAGAAAATTGATGATTTAGGTGTGACTGAATATTATCAGACCAAAGAAAAAATCGATAAACTAAATGTTGATTTAGAGCAAAAACAAGAAGAGTCAAACAAAACTATTTCTGAAAATAACGAATTAATCGCAAAACTCCGCGAAGAAATTTCTGCTCTTGAAGAACAAGAAACTAAATTATCTAAGCAGGTTAAAACTCAGACCAGGAAAATCGATCGTTCTAAAGAGCTGTATAATAGTATGGTCTATTCTATTGATCATTTTCTCGCATCTGATGTTGAATATAAAAACTGTAAACTTCCCGAAAAAGACTACAGCGATATAGAATTAATTTCTCCGTCAGTAATGTTAAAACTTCATTGTATGGATGTAAAAGACTTAAAAAAAGCTTATAGGGAGAATCAGAAGCAAATAGAAAAACTCCTGGATCAATACTCTTCCAGATACACCACTAAAGCTAATAAATCCATTTACAGTTTGATGGTAATTGCATTGCAGGCTGAACTTCAAAACATCTTGTACAATTTAAAGTACGAAAGACTTGATCATTCCATAGACCTTGTAAAACTTGTAACTGCAAAATACCTAAAAATTGCGGGTGAAGGTAATCAAAGCATTGCGGGAACGCTTACAAAATTTATTGGCGAAATTGAGTATCTCTTTATTAATGCTGTTAAAATCGAATACAACTACTACGTAAAAAAAGAACAGGCGCGACAGGAACAACTTGCTTTAAGAGAACAAATGCGGCAAGAAGCTGAAGAACGAAAGGCTTTAGAAGCCGAACGTAAGAAGGTGGAAAAAGAAGAATCTAAGTATTTATCCGAGATTGAGAAACTAAAAGAGCAACTAACATCAGCGCAAAACTCTGAGCTGGACAAGTTAAATGCTCGTATTTTAGAATTACAGAGTCAGTTAGCTGACGTAATTGTAAAAAAAGAGGAAATTTCTAATCTCTCCAATGGAAAAGCCGGAAATGTATATATTATTAGTAATCTCGGTTCCTTTGGAGAAAATGTATTTAAAGTTGGAATGACACGTCGCTTAAATCCTCAAGATAGGGTAAATGAATTAGGAGACGCCTCAGTTCCTTTTAAGTTCGATGTTCATAGTTTTATTTTTTCTGAAGATGCTGTCGGACTGGAAAGCAAGTTGCATAGCATGTTAAATGAGAAGCGCGTCAACAAAGTTAATGCGCGCAAGGAATTTTTCTATACATCGGTTGACGAATTGGAGTCACTGGTTAATGAAATTGAGCCCACAGCTGAATTTAATAAAACTATGCTCGCAGAAGAATTTCGGCAATCTCAATCTTCTTCCGAAAACTACACCAGTTCTTTTATTGTAGATAGTTTTGAATATGACGAATAAATAAAAAAACCGCCCCTGTGCTACCAACGCAGAGACGGCTCTTACATCCGAAGATGACATTCATTTATGCAAGAATATTGTATCATCTTCGGGGCAGTCGTTCAATCAGAAACTTTGTTCGACTGTTATTTTTGTACCTAAAAATACATAATTTAAAACCGAGGTGATGTTTTAATGAAAACAGGTGCTCTATATATCCGTGTCAGTACCGAGGATCAGGCGGAGTTGTCTCCCGAGGCTCAGAAACGTCTTTTATTGGATTACGCCAAAAAGAACGATATTATTGTTTCTAAGGACTTTATTTTTTCCGAAAGTGTTTCTGGCCGACACGTTCAAAAACGCCCTGAGTTTCAGCGTATGATTGCCACTGCAAAGCAGCCCTCCCACCCTATTGACGTGATCCTGGTGTGGAAGTTCAGTCGATTTGCCCGGAATCAGGAAGAATCCATCGTCTACAAGAGCATGTTAAAAAAAGATCGTGTAGATGTAGTCAGCGTCTCCGAGCCTTTGATCGAGGGACCTTTTGGCAGCCTGATCGAGCGCATTATTGAATGGATGGATGAATACTACTCTATCCGACTGTCTGGCGAAGTGCTGCGAGGCATGAAAGAAAAAGCTCTGCAGCATGGATACCAAACTACCCCCTGTCTGGGATATGACGCTGTTGGCCACGGGAAGCCTTTTGTTATCAATGAGGCGGAATATGCTATGGTGTCTTATATCATGGATCTCTACGATAACCAGAACATGGATGAGACAGCCATAGCGAGACGCTGCAATGATCTTGGATATCGCACCAAACGCGGCAATCCATTTGAACGCCGCACTGTTGACCGGATTCTTGAAAATCCATTTTACTGCGGAACCGTAATCTGGAATGGCGTGGAATTTGAAGGTGCTCACGAAGTACGTCTGTCCAGAGAGCGTTTCGAGAAAAGGCAGGAGCTGATCGCATCCCGGAAACGTCCGATCAAGGCAAGGAACGTCTCTACCTGCAAGCACTGGCTGTCTGGGCTAATTAAATGTTCCATTTGTGGCGCCACTCTCTCCTACACAGGGAGCAACGCATGTCCCTATTTCCAATGCTGGAAGTATGCTAAAGGATTCCACAAGACTTCTGTGGCACTGTCTGTAAAAAAGGCCGAAGAAGCTGTTACAGACTACTTTGATCAGATTCTTTCCGGCGCTGAGTTCTCCTACATCCGCAAATCTCAGCCCAAGGATAATAATGACCTCGAAATTGAGCGGCTACAAAAAGAGCTCTCCAAACTGGAGATCCGGGAAAAACGAATCCGGGAAGCCTATGAGAGTGAGATTGACACATTGGAAGAATACAAAACCAATAAAGAACGTCTGACAGCTTCCAGGCTGAAAATAAATTCCCAGATTGAGAACCTGCTGCATGATCAGGAAGAACCTGAAATCGACACTGAGAAAGTTCTTCGCGAAATTAAATCTGTGAATGATATTTTGAAGAACCCAGATGTGGAATATGAGGAGAAAGGGCTGCTGATCCGCAGCGTTGTAGACCAGATTATTTATGACAAAGAAGAGGGCAAGATGTACTTTGATATCATTGTTTCGTGAGAAGTTTCGTGGTTTTTCTCTTCTCAAAAGTCCTGAAAGCACTGTAAATAGCTGGTTCCAGGCATATTATAGGGTATTGCACTCTGGTGGCCCGGACGGTGAGATCAGTGCTTCCCTCCGCTATCTTTCCCAGCGCTTTTCCATGCCAAACCGAATGGCAACAGCTGTACTAAACGATATAGGTAGAGAAGCCCCTGAAATGTTCCTTTCAGGGGCTAACGCTTTTTTTGACGCTTTTGCAACCGTATAGCTCCATTTCAAAGGAAGCAAATTCAAATACACATCAATGTGGTCTTTATCATTCACAACCATTTTATCTAAGATGTGCTTGTAAAATTCATCTTCGTATTCCACGCCGCCGACAATCTCATTGATTGCTATTCTGATTTCCTGCACAAGTTCCTGTTGCTGTTTAATCATTGCCTGCTGTTTGTCAATGCTGTCGATAACGGATTGAATCTCTGCAATTTCAGCATCGCACTTAGACCGTGCCGCAGAAAATTCATCTTTGCTTATATCCCCAGACATATAAATGTCAATCAGTTTTGTACGCTTATCTTCGATAGTTGCAATCTGGGTTTTCAGTTTTTCAACATCTGTGCCTGTCGTATCCATAGCAATTATAGAATTAATAATGGAAATCAGATTGTTAGTGATTTTCTCTTTGTTGTATTTAAGGCTCTTGGTAACAAGATACATAATGTGGGTGGCATCTTCATTGCGAATACTCAGCCCCGTACAGCCCACTTGGTTTCCTGCCTTATCAATATGAGGACTTCCATGTTTGGCTGCTTCATTACAACGCCACGCTTTATAACGGCTTCCGTCCTTACGGGTCTTATATCTCGCCACATAGCTTGAGCCGCAGCATCCGCATTTGATTTTTCCAGAGAACGGATAACGATTGCTGTGTTTTGCCTTGCCCTCCTGCGAAAGAGAACGCTCATCCAAAATGCGGTTGGCTTCCTCAAACAGTTCACGGGAGATAATCGGCTCGTGGTGGTCTTTGATGATAACAAATTCCTCCTGTCCTCGGTTGTACTTCTTTTCGTGGGAGAGGAAATCTGGCGTATAGGTTTTTTTCTGCACCAAATCGCCGCAGTATTTCTCATTGCGGATGACACGGAGAATGACCGTGTTTTGCCACTCCTTGACACGCATAGGCTCAATGCCTTCTTCCCGAAGCTCACGGGCTATCACATGAGTGCCTTTTCCCTCGTTGACAAACTTATGAAAGATAAGGCGTACAACCTTTGCCCCTTCCTCATTGATATACATTTTGCCGTCACGGACATCATAACCGAGCATACTCCGTCCGAACACAACGCCTTGCTCCATCTGGCGTTTTTGCCCCCATTTCACACGCTCGGAAGTCTTTCGGCTTTCTTCTTGTGCGATAGAGGACATAATGGCAAGCCGAAGCTCCGCATCGCCGTCTAAGGTGTTGATGTTATCATTCATAAAGATAACGCCAACACCGTGTTTTTTAAGGTCACGGGTATAATAGATACTATCAAGGGTATTTCTCGCAAAACGGGAAATTTCCTTAGTAATAATCAAATCAAAGTCGCCGTTCTTTGCACACGCTATCATGCGGTTAAATTCTTTACGCTTCTTTGTGTTCGTGCCAGAGATGCCCTCATCGGCAAAAACCTCGTACAGTTCCCAATCGGGATTACGCTCGATATATTGTCTGAAATATCGCTGCTGACTTTCAAACGAATTGGCTTGGTCTTCATTATCCGTGGAAACACGGCAATATGCAGCCACTCGCTTTTTCATATCTACCATTTTTCGCTCTTGATTTAGGCGTTCATATCTATTCATAGCAAAGCTCCTTTCCTCTTTTTGTCCATTTTTTCAGGATATACAGGTATACCCGCAGGGTATTTCTCAGTAACCTGCGTTACTGTATTTATTATAGGAAAAACACATAGAGGTGTCGAATGTGCAAATTCTGAATTTCTACATTCGGCTATGTAAAAACGCCAAGCGTTAAGCTCGGCGTTGCTTTTTCTGATTTTGACTGTATTGTTTTTCAAGCGTGGCCAAGCAGCGTTCACGCTGTGATGGGGTCAACAGCTTTCTTTTTTCCAACGAAAGAACGATTGACCTCTGGATATTCATGAGGAACGCTGCGTGTTCCTGCTCATTCAATTCTGGAACAGGGTCGCCAACATAAACAAACTCTCTATACTTCAGCCGTCAACACCTCCCTCGTTCCAAATATATGAGCCAATGGTTGTACCATATAACGAGGGGGCTAATCCTTTTTATTTAGGGCAAGGCTGATTGACAACGCTCTGTCTACGGACAGCATAAAACGCCTGTCAAAAGTGCCGATGTACTCTTGCAGGCGTTGTTTGTCTATTGTCCTTATCTGTTCAAGCAGTATAATGGAGTCTTTTTCAAGGCACTCATAGCCTTTCGCTACGATATGCGTGGGCAAATTCGCCTTTGCGTGTTCCATGCTTGTAATCGCCGCTACAATGACCGTAGGGCTGTGCTTATTGCCCGTATCATTAGAGATGATAAGTACGGGTCTGTGTTTACCTCCCTGCTCCGAGCCGATAACAGGGTTTAATTTGGCGAAGTAAATATCGCCACGCTTGATTTTCCTTTCTTCCATAAATATGTCTGACCTCCTATCTGGATTTAGGCAGGCGTGACCTGCCTATGTAACAGCCAGACACAAGGAAGTAATTAAGGTCGGGAGAGCATTAACAAAATCTCTGTTCTTATGACCGCCTTATATCTGGCTTTATGATAGGAGCATCTCTATTTGTCCTCGACACCCCGAAATGCAGGTGCGTCCGTAAACGCAGGGAAGTCGCCAAACGGTCAGCAGCGAACTGACGCCACGGGAGTTCCACCCCAACTGTCGGTCTGACAGAGCCGCCCTCATTGCCTGCGACGGGTTGGATACCGTTCGGGCTGTAACTGGACGGGAGTACCATTGTTCTCTTTGCGGGTCATGGCGAAATCGGGAGCTGCCCGATATTTTCAGTCGGTAAAGTTAGGCTCACCACCACCTTTCTGTCGCTCGCTGCCGCTTGGCAGGTCTTGGCGTACCGCTGCACACGCTTATGCTCATCACAATCACAAAGAGGAAGTATTTGGCGAATGAGTATTCGGTTGTCAAGGAACAAGCCCGTTTTCGCCACACAAAAGAAAACGGGGCGAAGGTTTTTACGCCTTACACCCCATAGTCCTTGAGAAACCTTTATTTTCCCCTCTACTCAAAAAACTTTTTTAATTTTTCTTTGAGCCTGTCCATTCGCCTGTAAACCGCTTTCTCTGTAACACCCAGATACGATGCGATTTCACGGGTAGAAAAGCCATGTATCTTCATCAAGGCAATTTGCAGGGTCAGCTTGTCCACCTTAATCAAAACCTGATAGAGCTTCTGATTTTCAATATTGTCCAGAAAATCCTCAACTGTTTTTACTTCGGGCTGTGCCGTGTCCTCGGCAAATTCCTCAAGATATGTACTCGCATCCTGCAACCTGCGGTAAAACTTCCTGTCAGAATTAAAGACCGCCCAATCGTAAATACGGAGTTTTTCGATGGTGTCCTCGCTGACACCTAAGCTCCGCAGTTTCTTTTCCTCAGCTTCTTTCCAGAGCCGCCATTTCTTTTCTTCTCTGCCATAATTGAATGACATTCTCTTGACCTCCAATCTGAAATTTTTTGAAAAATCCAGATTGGTCGGCGGGGAACGGCATCTTACGCCGCAAAAATGCTTTTGACGGCGTTCTGCAAAAAACGACAAAAGAAAAACCGCAAAGGCTGTAACACCTTCACGGTTATAGGAGATTAAACTTCTTTTGAGTAGAAATTTGGCATCTACTTTGAGGGTATAAGAGTTCCATGCACAAGTGAGAATTTTTTTAACAGGTTATCCTCGCTTATCCATGAAGCTATGTATGTAGCTGCTGCTTCGGATAAGCAGCAGGGCGGCGGTCTTAGACCAACGCATAAAAAATCCCTCCAAACTCAAAAACGTGTCTGGAGAGATGTGTTGTTTACGCTTTATTTAGGCATGGCAATACAGCCCACCAGAAAACTCCGTTTTTTTATTCGGTGGGCTTGTCCTGCCTATGGTATATAAAAAGAGAGCCGACAAACTGTGATTTCATTTCACAAGTTCATCGGCTCTGCGTCTATGCGTCTGGCTCTCTGATGATGTTAAAATGCTGTTAGTATCGCTCCGTCAATGACCGCAATAATCAAAAAGGCGGCAATCCCTTTTAGAAACGAAACAAAGTGTTTTTTCGGGTTGGAATACAATTCCTTTCGGTTTTTTGTGCCTGTAAAGCGTACCCTTTTAGAATTTCTCCACCACAACATATCAATGACAAGAAAATCAAAAGCGTTAAGGCTTTGTCCTAAAATCAGCAGATTTATAAAATTAACCCTAAATCCGTCCTCTTTCACGAACAAGCCGAAAATAAAGAGGACAATGCCAAAAACAACAATATTTGATACAAGTGACACAAACGGCGAAGCTGTCTTGATTTTGGATTGCAGCGCAGGATTTTTCTTTACCATTTCCTGCACTTCATCGGGATAAGAAGCATAGCTTTTGATATTTTTATCATCGCTCCCTGTGTTTAAGCAGCATATTCCCCAAAACAGGACACACAGAATAACTAATTCAACTATCAGCATATTATCTACTTCCTCCGACTTTTCTTTGTATATACCATCCCGATAAATTCTTTAGGTTAGAATCGATGATGGGGTAAACGAAAAAGCAGTTTTGACATT
>OLRL01000256.1_pt1 | contig 45820 bp, 42 predicted proteins | sample 1643201 | NCBI WGS metagenome assembly OLRL01 (sample SAMEA3136649, study PRJEB25190) | human gut metagenome | biome: human gut; feature: human-associated habitat; material: faeces | place: Austria | collected 2013
CGAGCGTTTTTGGCGACAATCTGAAAATGGGAATTCTGGCGGGAGTGATTTTCCCTGTGCTTCTTCTGGGAGGAATTCTTGTATGCAGAAAAATGAAAAGAGAGTAAAAACGAGAGATGACTCCACAAAAAATGCAAAGCTACATAAAAATATCTCCAACCGTACAGCTGCGGTTGGAGATAGAAAATCTTATTTTTCATCTGTCTGTTTGACAGGGAGCAGTTCATTTTTAAAAATCAGCAATATTTTTTTATTGCATCACGAATCATTTCAGCAGCAGTTTCTGCAATGTGAACATCGTTTTCTGTAAGCGGAGATAATGGAGCACGTACACTTCCTATACAGAGATTTTCATTGATTTCCAAAATCTTTTTAATAACAGCATAAAGATTTCCGTGTGCTTCACACATTTTGTAAATAATGGAATCTACGGCATTCTGTACATTTCGTGCAGATTTCAGATCTCCGGCATCTGTAAGTTCTTTGATTTTAAGAATCAGTTCCGGCATTACGCCATATGTGCCGCCAATTCCGCCCTGAGCGCCGATAGCCAGACCGCTTACAAGCTGTTCGTCCGGACCATTGAATACTACAAAGTCTTCTCCTCCTTCAGCTTTGAACATCTGGATGTCCTGCGTTGCCATAGAAGAGTTTTTTACGCCGACTACATTTGGATTTTTTCTCATAGTACGCAGAAGAGGAAGCGTCAGAGCTGTTCCTGCCAACTGTGGAATATTATAAATAATGAAATCGGTATTTGGTGCGGCATTGCTGATGGCATTCCAGTATTCGGCAATAGAATATTCCGGAAGATGGAAGTAAATAGGGGGAATTGCTGCAATGGCATCTACACCAAGAGATTCTGCATGGCGGGCCAGTTCAACACTGTCTTTTGTGTTGTTGCATGCCACATGTGCAATTACGGTTAATCTTCCTTTGGCAGCTTCCATAATATTCTCAAGAGTAATCTTTCTGTCCTCAACACTCTGATAAATACATTCTCCGGAAGAACCGCAGGCATAAACACCTTTCACGCCTTTTTTAATAAGGTGTTCCGTAAGTTCCTGTACTCTTTTGGGACTTACTTCTCCATTATCATCGTAGCAGGCATAAAATGCCGGGAAAATATTGTAGTATTTTTCTAATTTGTTCACAGTATAAACTCCTTTCTTTTCCGGATAACCGGGTGCTTGTAAATATATGATTTATGTTTTAAACATCAAGTATTTCATTTAAAGATTCAGTAAAAGATCTGGTAATCAGCTGCGGTCTTGTAATAATAGAACCTACAACCACGCTGAAACATCCAAGCTGTATTACTCTTTTAGCTTTTTGAGGGGTATCAATATTTCCTTCTGCAATAACGGGATGAGATACGTTGCGAAGAATTTCTTTTATAATGTAAAAATCATTTTCTTCAATTTTAAGATTCTTGCTTTCTTCAGTGTATCCCACAAGCGTCGTTCCAATAAAATCAAAACCGAGACGGTCTGCATGTATAGCTTCTTCTATAGTAGAACAATCTGCCATCCAGAGCTGTTCCGGATATTTTTGCTTTGCTTCCATAAAAAAATCATCAAGAGAAGTATTTCCGGGGCGGACTCTGTTCGTTGCGTCTAAAGCTATAATTTCAGGCGTTATTTCCATGAGTCTGTCTATTTCTTTTAAAGTGGGAGTAATGTATACAGAGCTGTCAGGGTATTCTTTTTTTATAATACCAATAACAGGAAGATCTACATTATTTCGGATTTCCTGAATGTCTTCACATGTATTGGCTCGGATACCGTAAGCTCCGCCTTCATAAGCGGCTGCCGCCATGCGGCCCATAATATATGAAGAGTGCAGAGGCTCCTCTGGAAGCGCCTGACAGGAAACAATCAAATGTCCCTTCAGTTTTTCAATTTTTGAATTCATAATTATGTACCTATGTCCTTTCGTTAAATATAGTCTCCTGAATATTTCTATACCTGTTAGGTATCTTTAATAAATATTATATGCTTAAGAAAAGTAATTTCAATAGATTTAAAAAAAAAGAAAGCACTTTCATTGATTGGGAAAAAGTACTAAAATAAAAATGCTATCGCGGAGAAATAATTGTGCAAATAGAACAAATGAAGAAAGCACTTTCTAATGAATGAAAACATATTGAAAGAATAATTGGTTTTGAATATAATAAACCTAACTTAATTGTTCGGACATTTATACCGAGGATAGGAGGAATGAAATGAGTGCATTTTCAAAAAAGGAGACATCTCAACAAAAAATATTGAAGAAAAACACCAGGTTTGCTTATACAGTCAATGCTCCGTTGATTATTTATCTTCTTTGTGTTTTGGCAGGCCCAATTATCTGGGGTGTCTCACTTAGTTTTACCAATAAGAGTATTGGCGGAAGCGCATCATTTATCGGTTTCCAAAATTATATAGAATTGCTTACAGATAAAGAGTATCTGCATTCTATATTGAATACTTTGAGTTTTACTTTTTTCTCTATTATTTCAAAGTGTATTTTTGGAGTGCTGATGGCACTTGCGTTAAATGTAGACTTCCGCGGACGTAATGTGGTACGAGCTTTGCTTTTAATTCCGTGGACATTACCGAATATCGTGGCTGTTCTTAACTGGAGATGGATTTTCTCATCTACAGGCGGAGTTGCAAACTATGTTTTGAAAGCACTGCACATTATTGATTCCGACCTGGTATGGTTCGGTTCTGCAGGACTGGCAATGTTTACGATTATTGTAGCCAATGTATGGAGAGGAACACCTTTCTTTGGAATTTCTATTTTGGCTAAATTGCAGACAATACCGAAGGATTACTATGAGGCAGCGGCAATTGACGGAGCGAATATGTGGCAGCGTTTCTGGTATGTAACCTTACCTCAGATTAAAGATGTTATTATGCTTTCCACATTAATGTCTACAATCTGGACACTGAATGAGTTCGAAACTGTATGGCTTATGACAGGCGGCGGTCCAAACGGTTCTACACAGGTCATGAATGTATTCAGTTATAAAACAGCTATGACAAGCATGCAGCTTGGAAAAGGTATTGCAGTAGCAGTTCTTGCTATGCCGATTTTGATTATTCTTATTAATATTTTATCCAAGAAGATGTTGGATCAGAATGATTAAGGGGTGAGTATATGAGACAGAAACGAAGTGTAAAAATTTTAAGCAGAGTGTTTATTGCAATCTGTCTGGTTGTGGCTCTTGCACCGATTTACTGGATGTTAAATACGTCATTTAAAGGACAGGCAGAAATATACAGCAGAATTCCGACTATGTTTCCTAATATGCCGACATTGGAATCATATGAAACATTATTTACAAAAACAGCTTTTCTTAATGGTATGAAAAACAGTCTTCTGGTAGCTGTATTTGTTTCCGCATTTTCTATTGTCGTAGCATATCCGGCAGCATATACGCTGGCAAGAATGAAATTTAAAGGAAAGAAGTTTTTCTCGAAGACGATTTTATTTACATACTTACTTCCTACTTCCGTATTGTATATTCCATTATACATTTTCGTGTCAAAGATAGGACTGACAGATAATATTTTAGGATTGATGCTTATATATCCTACATTTACTCTTCCTTATGTAGCATGGATTTTGATTCCTCATATTGCTTCTATACCATATGACTTGGAAGAGGCAGCTACAGTGGACGGCTGCAGCCGTTTCCGCGCCATGTATCAGATTATTTTTCCACTGGCTCTGCCAGGAATTATTTCTACTACGATTTTTGCGTTTGCAATGTGCTGGGGCGAATACCTTTACGCTCTTGTTAACGTAACAACAACTTCAATGCAGACGTTCCCTCTGATTATATCAGGACTGATTTTCGGAGATATGTATCCTTGGGGACAGTTGATGGCAGGAGCAATTGTAGCCTGCGTTCCTATTTTAATTATTTATATGCTTGCATCTGGTTCGCTTGTAGGCGGAAAAACAGCAGGCGGAGTAAAAATGTAATATTTGCAGCAAAAATAAATATAAAAACAAAAATATTCAGGAGGTACTGAACATGAAAAAAAGATGGCTCGCAGCAGCTCTGGCAGCAACAATGGCACTTTCTCTTACAGCTTGCGGAGGCTCAGGAGAAGAGAAGAAGGCAGAGGGCGGAAAAAAAGAAGCGGACAAAGAATTAACTGTATGGGTAGAAAAAGTATTCAGCGATGATGCTAATACTGCAATGCAGGAGCGCCTTGATGCTTTTGCAGAAGAATCCGGAATCAAGGTAAAATATGAGTTTATCGGGGCAACAGATTTTATGACTAAGCTGAACGCTGCAATTGAGGCAGGAAGCAATGTTCCGGACATTACCACTTCTGCAGTAACAAAAGTAGTAAATTATTATCCAAACATTCCTTATAAAGATGTTTCTGATATTGTAAACAACATTAATGAAGAGCGTCCTTATTTTGAGGCAGTTTATGAAGGAACAAAAATAGATGGAAAACATTATTTTGTACCTATGACGAGCTCCTCAACAATGATGTTTGTGCGTAAAGACAAGCTGGAAGAAAAAGGAATCACAGAGCTTCCGAAAACATGGGATGAGGTTTTTGAAGTTGCAGAACAGATTTCCGATCCGGACAACGGCTTTTACGGTCTTGGCATTGGCTGCGGACCAACTGACGAAGATGGAGAGAATATGTTCCGTATGATTAACTGGGATCAGGGCGGCTACATTTTCGATAAAGACGGAAATATTACTCTTGATAATGATGTGACAAAGAGTCTTTTAACAAAATACAAAGAAATGTATGACGGCGGTGTGATTCCAAAAGCTGCAAGCACATGGGATCCAGGCGGAAATAACTCTGCATATCTTATGGGAGAATGTGGAATCGTGTTTAATGCACCGACCTTATACAATGCGCTCCGGTCAGATGAAGCGAATAAAGAACTCTTTGAAAATACAGAAATGGTAAGTTTACCGGCTGGTTCAGACAATGATACAACAATGGGATTTGCAACAGGTTTTGCAATTATGGAAACATGTGACGATGTAGAATCTGCTACAAAACTGATTGAATATATGTATGATAAAGAGTGGTATGAGGAATATCTGGAAATTACAGCGCCGGTATTTGCACCATTATTCCAGGATATGGAAGGTGAAGGCGTATGGGCAGATGGTGTCAATGCACAGATTATCGACTATGCAAAAAAAGCAAAAGGTTATTATGGCTATCCTGTTGAAGGAATCAAAAGCCGCGCCATTGCTGCAAAACATTATTTCACTTTCCCAATGGCAGAGATGATGAATAAAGTTGTTACGGATACTCTTGATGTAGACGGCGCTATTGGAGATGCAATTAAAAAACTGGAAGCCGTACAGAAAACTGTGAAATAAAAGGAGTAAGATTATGAGTAAAACAATATGGTTGAATCTTGACAGTACAAAGGTTGATGTAACATATCTTGATGATTTTTTTGAAAAAAAAGGATGGACTCTTTTAAAAGAGCCTATCCCGACTGGAGATGAAGAAAAAACAGTAGAAATGGCACGTAAAGCCGATGCAGTTATAAGTACATGGGAACCATGGAATACAAAAACCCTGAATCAGGTAAAAGACAAGGTGAAATATATTGTACGTTATGGCGCTGGAATGGACAATATTGATATTCCGGCAGCAACGGAAGCAGGTATTCTTGTAGGAAATGTACCAGGTGCAAACTCAGCAGCAGTTGCAGAAGTAGCGCTTCTCCATATTTTAAATATTGGCCGCCGTTTTTCTCATTGTACAGAAGGATGCAGAAATGGAATCTGGCCTTCCACAATTACAGGAAATGAATTAGATGGAAAGACAGTAGGTCTTTTGGGCTTTGGAAATATTGGTAAGCAGCTTGTCCGTATGATGAAGGGATTTGACGTAAAAGTTCTTGTTTACGATGCGTATTTCCCAGATCAGGATGATGAAAAATATGGAGTTACTTTTGTAAAAGACAAAGAAGAGCTGTTCCGGGAAAGTGATATTTTAAGTCTGCACGTTCCGTTTAATGAAGAAACAAAGGGAATGATAGACAAGAATGTATTTGCAATGATGAAGCCTACAGCGTATTTGATTAATACCTGCAGGGGCGGTGTAATTAATGAAGAGGATTTAATCCAGGCTTTAAAAGAAGGACAGATTCAGGGAGCAGGTCTTGATGTGCTTGTTCAGGAACCGCCGGAAAAAGATAATCCACTTCTTTCTATGGACAATGTTTCTATAACATCCCATATGGGAGCGGCATCTCTCGAATCCGAGCATCGTTCACAGGTAATTATAGGAGATTGCATTGCAGACTTTTTCGCAGGAAATGTACCATACAATGTAAAAAATAAACTTGAAAAGTAAAAAATTGAAGGAGGGCATTCCAAAGGAGCAGATTCTTTGTGAATGCCCCTTTCTGGATTGCGAGGTAAATATGAAAAAAAGAATATTATGTTATGGAGATTCTAATACATGGGGATATGATGCGTTTACTGACGGACGTTTTCCGGATGAAGTCCGCTGGACCGGACAACTGGCTTCCTTCTTGGGACAGGAGTACACAGTTATTGAAGAAGGACTGTGTGGACGGACAACAGTATTTGAAGATCCCCTTAATGAAGGAATGAGTGGTCTGTCATATCTGTATCCCTGTATGATGAGTCATTCGCCACTGGATTTTATGGTGGTAATGCTTGGCACAAATGACTGTAAAGCACGTTTCGGTCTTACGCCAAGAAATATTGCCTGCGGTATGAAAAGACTTTTGATAAAGGCACAGCAGGTTCCGGCATGGCGGGAAACACCGAGAATACTTCTTGTTGCGCCCGGTCCTATTGAACCGGAATGTGAAATGTCTTTCGTAGGGGAAGAAATGGGAATTTGTTCTGAGCGTTCAAAAGGAGTAGCCAAAGAATACAGAAAAATTGCAGACGAGCTTCATGTGGATTTTCTGGATGCCGGTGATTTTGTGAAAATGAACACTTTAGATTATATGCACCTTGATAAAGACAGCCACGGTATTTTGGGACAGAAAATCGGAGAATATATAAAGAATAAGGAGAAGGAAAATGAAAAAATACATATGTATTGATATTGGAGGAACTGCTGTCAAGTATGGCGTTATAGATGAAAATGAGAATTTTCTTATAAAAAAAGAGACACCTACAAAAGCAGGTGAACGAAAGGGTCCGGGTATCATGGAATGTATTAAAAAACTGACAGGAGAATGTCTGGAAGAATTTCCGGAGGCGGAAGGCATTGCTGTATCGACTGCAGGAATGGTAGATCCTGAAAAGGGAGAAATTTTTTACTCTTCTCCTTTAATTCCGGAATGGACGGGAACAAAAATAAAAGATATTTTAGAAGAAGAATTTCATATTCCATGTGAAGTTGAAAACGATGTAAATTGTGCAGGACTTGCGGAAAGTATGAGCGGAGCAGGAAAGGATGCGCGGATTTGCGTGTGTTTGACAATAGGAACAGGAATCGGAGGATGTATTGTTATAAATAAAGAAATTTTTCATGGATTCAGTAACAGTGCCTGTGAAGTGGGATATATGTATCTTCCTGACGGAATATTTCAGGATACGGCAGCCAGCAAAAGTCTTGTAGAAAAAGTGGAAAGGCAAAAGAAATTGCAGTCAGGGGAATTAAATGGTAAAATAATATTCGATAAGGCTATGGCAGGAGATACGGAGTGCATTCATGCGATAGAAGAAATGGCAGATATACTGGGAAAAGGAATAGCAAATATTTGTTATGTATTGAATCCGGAAGTAGTGATTCTGGGAGGAGGAATCATGTCCCGGAGAGAGTATTGGAAACCATTGCTGATAAAAGCATTGAATAAATATTTAGTATCGGGTATTGCGGAAAAGACTACATTGACATTTGCTGAATATGAAAATAACGCGGGTATGCTTGGAGCCTTTTATAATTACAGAAATAAACAGAAAGGTAAGCGATCAGCAAATGAAATATTACGAAAAAACAGTAATACCGATAATTGAAAGCCATTATGAAAATATGTCCTCTTTGGAAAAAACAGTTGCGGATTTTTTTATTAAAAATAAAACAAAGATGGATTTTTCTTCAAAGAATATATCGGAGTATCTTTTTGTATCGGAGGCAACGTTATCCCGTTTTGCAAAAAGATGTGGATTTAAAGGGTACAGGGAATTTATTTACCGATATAAAGAATCTTTTAATGGTACAGACAGGGTGATTACAGACCAGGTAAGGACTGTTTTTGAGGCTTATCAGGAAATTTTGAATAAAAGCTATAATCTTGCAGAGGAAGAACAGTTTAGACGTATTGTAAGTTATATGGTAGACGGCTCCAGAGTGTTTGTGTATGGAAAAGGAAGCTCCGGTCTTGCCGCCCGTGAAATGCAGAACCGTTTTATGCGCCTGGGTTTGGACATCACAGCATTGGAGGACAGCGATTTAATGCGTATGAATGCTTCCCTTTTGACAGAAAACAGCATAGCGGTAGGAATCAGTATCAGTGGAGAGACAGAATCTGTACTGGATTCTTTAAAGCAGGCTCATATTAACGGGGCGCGTACCATATTGATTACTGCATATAACAGAGGAGAATATCATAGTTTTTGTGATGAGGTTGTCTTAACTGCTGCCAGACAGAATCTTAATTATGGAAATATTATTTCTCCTCAGTTCCCTATACTTTTGATTCTTGATATTTTATATAAATATTATCAGGAAAATGACCAAAAACTAAAAGAGGCCCGTCATGGGAATACTTTGGCGGCATTACGTCATCAGTCTAATATTATAACCGGTACCGCAGGTGAGGTTTCGAGTAAAAATTGATAAGTTCTTGTTTGCCGGCAGGTGTTTGTGGAAAAAAGAACAGGATTTTTTCAGAAAATATAGTAAAAGCTATAGAAAACCTTTCTATGGGTAAAAGTGCATAAAAAATTCGACACAATTTAGGTAAAAATGTAGCTTGACGACTAATGGTAAAATGCTATATAGTGTATGCAGGTTCATATTTGAATGAAATCATAATCGTTGATAGTGTGTTACTGATGATGCAGGCATAAGCTGTCCGGTTTTATTCATAAAATGTATGATTAAAACGGGGTAAGTTTATGCCTTTTTTATCTCCGGCAGAGATAAACGCCTCCGGTGAATCATCAATATAGGAGTTTTATATGTACTGCATTTTAAAAATTTTAAATAACAACGCGCTTCTGGCAAAAGAGAAGGACAGCGGAAACGAGAGAATCCTGTTGGGAAAAGGAATCGGATTTGGAAAAAGGGCAGGAGACAGGATAGACCCCAGAGAAGAAATTCAGGTGTATACACCGGTAGCAAGAGAAGAGAGCAGTTCAGCTATAAATATGGTAAATACCATCGATCCTGTTTATATTGAGACGGCGGGAAAAATTATTGCAGAAGCGGAAAAAGTATTTGACTCTGTGAACGGGGATATTCTGCTTCCCTTGGCAGATCATATTGCTTTCGCTGTGAAAAGAGAGAAAGAGAATATATTTCTTCCCAATCCTTTTATTCCGGATATTAAGATTCTTTTTGGAAAAGAGTATGCCGTTGCAATGGAGAGCAGGAAAATTATAGAAAAAATGACAGGCTACCGTATTACGGATGATGAGGCTGGTTTTATTGCCCTCCACATTCACTCCGGGCTTTCTAACGAGCAGGTATCTGATACATTAAGAACAACGCAGATTATAGATGAAAGTATGCAGACCATAGAGAAAATGGGAGGCAGGGAGCTTCAGAAGGAATCTCTGAATTATATCCGCCTTATGAGTCACTTATATTATATGGCTGTGCGGGCGAAGACAGGAGAAGCTGTCAATGTGGATCTGAATGATTTTGTGAAAAACAAATATCCGAAAGCATTGAAAATCGCAGAGCAAATATGCGGAAATATGGAAACGGCGCTTCAGAAAAAGCTTCTGCCGGAGGAGACAGGATTTCTCGCAATACATATCCAGAGGATGATTGCGTCATAATGAAAAGAGAGAGTTCAGCTTTGATGCAGAATAATCTGCAGTCATCAGTTGAAATATATTTTTATCTAATGAAGGGAGAATTTTAAAATGAAAAGCTTTGAGTACACAATAAAAGATGAACTGGGAATCCACGCAAGACCGGCAGGTATCCTTGCAAAAGAAGCAAAAAAATATGAGAGCAAGATCACGCTTATCAAAGACGGAAAAAGTGTTGATGTGACAAGATTAATGGCTCTTATGGGACTTGCAGTAAAATGCGGCAACACAGTAGAGGTTCAGGTTGAGGGAAGCGATGAAGAGACAGCTTTCCAGGGAATCAAAGCATTTTTCGAAGAAAATCTGTAATTATTAGCGGAAAAAGTTTGAAAATCATAAGAAACGGCAGGGAAAAGCATGCAGTGTTTGAAAGGTAAATCAGTTTACAAGGGAATCGCAATGGGAAAGATTTCCGTGCTGAAAAAAGATGATTACATTGTAAAAAGAACAAAAATAGAAGACCCTCAGGCTGAAATTCAGAGAGTGAAGTCTGCGGTTGCCGCATCACAGGAACAGCTTCAGAAGCTTTATGAAAAAGCCGTAAAAGAAGTGGGTGAAGCCAGCGCCGCTATCTTTGAGGTTCATCAGATGATGCTGGAGGACGAGGATTACAACGAGTCCATCGAAAACATTATCACAACAGAGCTGGTAAATGCTGAATATGCAGTTGCTTCCACAGGAGATAATTTTTCTGAAATGTTTGCAAGCATGGACGACGATTATATGAAGGCAAGAGCTGCAGACATTAAAGATATTTCCAAGCGTCTTGTAAAAAATCTCTCCGGACACGGAGGAGACGGCATTGACCTGGAGGAGCCTGTAATTGTTGTGGCAGACGACCTCTCTCCAAGCGAGACAGTACAGATGGACAAGGATAAAATTCTTGCGTTTGTCACTGTACACGGTTCTGCAAATTCACATACGGCGATCCTCGCGCGTATGATGAATATTCCGGCGCTCATTGGCGTGGATATGGATCTGGAAGCGCTTACAACAGGGACAGAAGGCGCTGTAGACGGTTTTACAGGAGAGTTTTATGTAGAGCCGACAGAAGAAGTGAAAACTTCTATTCAGACAAAAATTGAAGAAGAAAAAGAGAAACAGGCGCTTCTTCAGACCTTAAAAGGAAAAGAGAACGTAACAAAGAGCGGAAAAAGCATTAAGCTTTATGCAAATATCGGAAGTGTTTCCGATATGGGCTATGTTCTTGAAAATGATGCGGGAGGGATCGGACTTTTCAGAAGCGAGTTCCTCTATATCGGAAGAAATGAGCTTCCGGGAGAGGAAGAGCAGTTCCAGGCATACAAACAGGCAGTACAGAATATGGCGGGCAAAAAAGTCATTATCCGTACCCTTGATATTGGCGCTGACAAACAGGCGGATTATCTTGGAATCCCTCATGAAGAAAATCCGGCGCTCGGATACAGAGCGATCCGTATCTGTCTTACACAGCCTGAGATTTTCAAGGTTCAGCTTCGCGCTCTGTTCCGCGCTTCCGCATATGGAAATCTTGCGATCATGTATCCCATGATCACTTCTGTTGAGGAAGTGGAACAAATCCGGCAGATTGTCCGCGAGGTAAAAGCAGAACTTTCTGAAGCGGAAATTCCATACAAAGATGTGGAAGAAGGCGTTATGATCGAGACGCCGGCTGCTGTTATGATCAGCGACGACCTTGCTAAAATGGTGGATTTCTTCAGTATCGGAACAAATGACCTGACTCAGTATACACTTGCCATTGACCGTCAGAATGAAAAACTTGACCCATTTTACAGACCGCATCATAAGGCGATTCTGAGAATGATCAAAATGGTTGTGGACAATGCGCATAAAGAAGGAAAATGGGCAGGCATCTGCGGTGAGCTTGGTGCAGATCCGGAGCTTACAGAAGAATTTGTAAATATGGGAGTGGACGAGCTTTCTGTAGCGCCGTCTATGATCTTAAAACTCCGTAAAATCATCCGGGAAATGGAATAGGAGAAGCGACATGAATTATATTCGCAGGCATAAAAAGGCTGCTGTCATCATTGGCCTTGCTGCACTTGTTCTTTTTGTATTCCTGGGATTACAGAGAAAAAATGCAACGTCTCAATCTGTGTATGACACACTTGCAGATCCTCCGAGAGGGGAAGCTATTGAAGAGAATAAATATTATTCTGGACAGCTTACCCAGAGAGAATATGAAGATTATGAGTTTCTGAGACAGAAAATGGAAAATCTGGAAGGCGGAGTTTTAACGCTTCCCAATCCGCTGAGCGGAAAAGAGTATCAGAGGATTCTGACTGCCTTAGAGTACGAAGGAAATAATTACTTTTACGGGTTTATTGATATTCCCATGACAGAGGACGGAGTTTACGTTTTCCATGAGGATAAAGACCCAATGCGTCTGGTAGATAAGAAAATCGCAAAAGTTGTGCTGTTTTTGTCCTGTGCGGAGGGGATTGAACTTTTCGGACAGTTTGCAGATGACGGAACTCTGATCAATATAGAGGAGATCCAGAAAGGATTTTCTGTAAATGATGAAGAAAAAGTAGAGAAAATCCGTGAAATGCAGGAAGAGACGGAAAAAGTCATGGACGAGATCCTCGCCGGAATACCGGAAGGTGCAGGGGAGAAGACGACAGCAGATTATTTCTGCAAATGGCTTGATGAAAACATGAAGATTGCCGACGATGCGGCAGAGAAAGCCCAGGAGCTTGACAATATGGGAGAGATGCTGGAACAGGTATATCCCTATAATCATCTGGCTGCCCTGAAAGAAAAGAAGGCGAGCATTCTGGGATACGGAAAGATTTTTTCCGAGCTCTGCAGAAGAGCGGGAATCGATTCCCATGTAGTGATGGGAACATGGAACAGCCAGTGGACAGACGGAGAGACTTATGTTTTATGTGAGACAGTAATAGACGGACAGAAGATATATATTGACGCCAGCGGAGCCAAGTCAAAGGCGCTTGCAGGCAACCGTTACCTCACAGAAAAAGAGGCGGTAAGCCGTATGACATTTGTAGACTACTTCGAGTATAAATAGGAGGAAATGGAATGTTTGGTTTTTTAAAGAAAAAACAGGACGATGGATATATGCTGGGTTCTCCGGCAAAAGGAAAAGCGGTAGACTTAAAAGAAGTAAACGACCCGACCTTTAATTCCGGAATGCTGGGACAGGGCGTTGCTGTCATTCCTTCAGAGGGAAAGATCTGCGCGCCTGCAGACGGAGAAATCGCAATGGTTTTTGATACGCTTCATGCAGTGAGCTTAAACGCTTCCAACGGAGCGGAGATTCTTGTTCATGTAGGACTTGATACGGTAAACTTAAAAGGAAAAGGTTTTAAAGCCCATGTACAGGCAGGGGATAAAGTAAAAAAAGGCGACTTAATGCTTGAAGCAGACCTTGAGTTCTTAAAAGGCGAGGGATATGACATTATCACACCTGTACTTGTATGTAATACAGACGATTACGCATCTGTTGAAGGAATTTCCGGAAAAGAAGTAGAGCCGGGAGATGACGTAGTAAGAATCAAGGCAAAATAATTATGGATTTTATGACCGGATTCTCCGGTATAAAATAAATGATGAGGGGTGTTTTACAGTCTTCATTGTGCAAAAAGGGATTTAGAGAAGGAAAGAGGAGGAAATCTACTATGATGAAGTATCTTCAGAGATTAGGAAAATCTCTTATGCTTCCGGTTGCATGTCTTCCGGTTGCAGCTATTCTTCAGGGAATCGGTTACTGGATCGATCCTACAGGCTGGGGTGCAAATAATGTAATCGCAGCGTTCTTATTAAAAGGCGGCGGATGTCTGATTGATCAGATGCCAATCCTTTTTGCTATCGGTGTTGCTGTTGGTATGTCTGACGACAACGACGGTACAGCAGGTCTTGCAGGACTTGTTTCTTGGATCATGACAACTACACTTCTTTCTACAAGCGTTGTATCTATGCTTACAAAAACAGCAGTAGAAGAAGTTGACCCTGCATTTGCAAAGACTCAGACACAGTTTATCGGTATTCTGTGCGGTCTTATTGCAGCAGCTTGTTACAACAAATTTAAGAACACAAAACTTCCGGATGCGTTCTCCTTCTTCAGTGGAAAGAGATGTGTTGCCATCGTTACAGCAGGCGCATCACTTGTATCCAGCTTTGTTCTGTTCTTCGTATGGCCAATCGTTTACAATGCACTTGTTGCATTAGGCGAGTTTATTATGAACCTTGGACCGGTGGGCGCTGGTATTTACGGTTTCTTCAACCGTCTGCTTATCCCGTTCGGTCTGCATCACGCACTGAACTCCGTATTCTGGTTTGACGTTGCAGGAATTAACGATATTGCTAAATTCTGGGGCAACGCAGAGGGGGGGTTCTTGGACAGACTGGTATGTACATGTCCGGTTTCTTCCCGGTTATGATGTTCGGTCTTCCGGCAGCAGCTCTTGCTATGTATCACACAGCTAAAGACACAAAGAAGAAAGTGGCAGCAGGTCTTCTTCTTTCCGCAGCTATCGCTTCCTTCTTCAACGGTGTTACTGAGCCTCTGGAATTCTCCTTCATGTTCCTTGCGCCTGCACTTTACGGTGTACACGCAGTTCTGACTGGTATTTCTATGGCAGTTGTAGCAGCACTCCCTGTGCGAGCGGGATTCAACTTCAGTGCCGGTTTCATTGACTGGTTCCTGAGCTTTAAGGCTCCGTTTGCAGAAAATCCATTACTGCTGATCCCGATCGGTCTCGTAGTTGCAGTTATTTATTACTTCGTTTTCCGTTTCGTTATCGTGAAATTCGATATGAAGACACCGGGACGTGAAGATGACGATATGGACGAAACAAAAGTAACTCTTTCCAATGATAACTTTACAGAGATTGCAAAAATCGTTCTGGAAGGTGTTGGCGGAAAAGAAAACGTAACATCTATTGACAACTGTATTACAAGACTTCGTCTGGAAATCAAAGATTACACACAGGTAGATGAAAAGAAAATCAAATCTGCAGGTGTGGCAGGCGTTATCCGTCCAAGCAAAACTGCAGTTCAGGTAATTATCGGAACAAAAGTACAGTTTGTAGCTGACGAATTTAAAAAGCTTTGTAAATAAGCAGAAAAAATTAAATCCCTTTTTATAATAAAAATCCGCTCTTCGGGTGAAAACCCGGAGAGCGTTTTTTTTCGCTGCTGTTCCACTTGCCTGTAAAAACAGACCACTCGCCTGTTTTCTGTAGACTATCTCTTCGGCGCTTTATATAATAGAATCATAAGGAGGGACGAGATGAAAACAGAGATAAAAGTAATTTCCACAGAACAGGAAGAAAGAGCGGAGCTTTTTATACATAAGGAAGACAAGGAGATTCAGGAACTTGCCCGGTATCTGGAAATGGAGCGGTTTCGTCATGGGATTCTCATATGTCAGAAAGGAAAAGACATATGCCGTCTTCATATGAGAGCGATTTATTATATTGAAAGCGTGCAGGAAATCCAGCACATTCATACGGAAAAAGAGGTGTATACAACGAAGCAGAGATTGTATTCTCTGGAAAAGGAACTGCCGGAAAGCTTTGTCCGCATTTCAAAATCTGTTATTTTAAATATGGAAAAAGTAAAGGAATACAGACCTGTGATGGGCGGCATGATGACGGCAGAATTTCCCAATGGAGAAATCGTATATATTTCCAGAAAATATTTAAAAGAACTCAGAAATAAGATTAAGGAGGGATTGATATGTTAAACATCACAGAAGAGAGGAAAGATACTTTAAAATACGGCTGTATTCTCGGAGCGGTTCTTTTTATTGTAAATGTGATCTACATTGGAATCCAGAGAGATAAAAGTTTTGCGGAAGCAATCATGCCTTATTTTGCCCTGCTGTTTCTCGGTTACACGGCAGCCGGAATCCTGTTTTTTGCCCTCTACACAACAAGAGAGTCGAAGGAGGACAGCTTCTGGAAATACTGTCTGAAAGGCGCGGCAGGCGTATATACATTTATGAATCTTGTACCTGTATTTCTCCTGGCAGGCGTACTTCTTGCAGACAGGATTCCGGTGCGTATGATTTTTCTGTTAGATGCCATTGTAATCGGCGGTTTTCTTGTATGGGATTATGCGATGGTCTGGAAAATGTCCCGAAAGCTTAATAAAAAATCCGTGAAAACCAGGGTTCTCCGTGTAGATCTGGACGGACCTCCAAAGACGGTCGATGAATTTGCGGCGCAGATCGCAGACTACTGCGGGAAGAATCACAGGACTCTTGAATTTATTTCCCGTGGAAAAACAATGGAAATTATGATGGACGGCGAATATTATACAGTAGAAATCGATCAGAGCTACAGCCAGTTCGGACCGCTGTATGGAATGAAATTTATTCAGAGGAAATAGTCCAAAATAGGAGTATTTCCCCAAAATTGAATTTATAGCCTGTTAGCGCCCTGCATATATTCCTAATTCCTCCGCCACTGCCCGGATATATTCCGGAGTTGTCCCACAGCAGCCGCCAATAATAGAAGCCCCGTTTTCTACAAGTACCTTCATATGCTGTGCAAATTCTGTCGGATCCATATTGTAGACGGCATTGCCCTGCTCATCAATAAGCGGCATTCCGGCATTTGGCTTTGCAATAACAGGAACAGATACCGCCTCTTTTATATTGCGGACAACAGAAACAAGCTGATCCGGCCCTACGGAACAGTTGATGCCGACAGCAGATGCGCCGGCGCTTTCCAGAGCAAGAGCAGCTTCTACTGCATTTCCGCCGCTGAAAATACTTCCGTCTGCCTCCACTGTCATGGTACAGAGAACAGGAAGCTCGCATACCTGGGAGGCTGCGTCAACGGCTGCCAGAGTTTCTTCTATATTAATCATCGTTTCTGCAATAATCATATCAACGCCTGCGTCCCGGAGAAAAGAAATCTGCTCTTCGTATACTTCAAAAGCTTCTTCATAAGTCAGATCTCCTGCAGGAGCCATCATTTTTCCTGTAGTCGTAATGTCGCCTGCAACAAAAGCCTGCCCATTGGCAGATTCTTTTGCGATGGCAACCAGTTCGTAATTCATTTCCTTTATTTTGTCTTCCAGATGGTGCATTTTTAAATTTATGCGGTTTGCGCCGAAGGTCGGAGCATAAATAACCCTGCTTCCGGAATTGATATAGGCTTTTTGGAGCTTCTGCAGAACTTCTCTGTGCTGCAGAACCCAGGTTTCTGTACAAACGCCCCGCGGCATTCCGGCAACCATGAGATTAGAACCTGTGGCGCCGTCTAAAAGAAGGATATTTTTCGTTAAATCTTTAAAATCGTTTTTGGTCATAAGGAATCTCCTTTGTGTAAAAGCTTTGTTGAAATCGTTTTGGTAAACAATATTATAGCATACATTGATCATGCTGTAACTGAGAAGTTCATCTTTGAGAGAATGAAAAATATCCCCATTGCCCTGATCTTTTAAAGTGTGTTATGATAATAAACAGACATTTTATACTGGCACAACAAGGGGGTTTTTATGTACACATTATTAATAGCAGACGACGAGCCTCTGATTCGAAACGGGGTAAAAAGAATCATTGACTGGGAATCACTTGGTTTTTCCAGGATCTTTATGGCGGAGGACGGGGTGGAAGCCCTGGAGATCATCAGGAATAATAAGGTAGATCTTGTTCTCACGGACATTGCCATGCCCTTTATGACGGGACTTGAATTATCGGAGATCCTGGCAAAAGAATTTCCGCAGATCCATGTAGTCATTTTAACGGGATATGAGGACTTTGAGTATGCTCAGCAGTCCGTTGATCTTGGGGTAAAAAATTACATATTAAAGCCTGTGGGAGCAGAGACTCTTTATAAAAAAATGAAAAAGATATGTGAAGCGCTTCACATTGAGAATAAAGAAAAAGAATATGTTGCTTCCATGAAAAAACAGCTCCAGCAGAGTCTTCCGGCTCTTCGTCTTTCCATGCTGAACCGGATCGTGTGCATGGAAAACGTACATATCTCGAAGTATCTGGAGCGGTGTGAGGGACTTGGCATTCATCTAACAGAAGGCCCCTTTATTGTCACCACAGCAGATCTGGAGATGAGCCGGTTTTCTCCGGAGGACTACGATCTGTATCTTTTTGCGGCAAAAAATATCACGGCGGAGTGCGTGGGACAGGAGCATTATACATTTGAGGACTCAAAAGGGCGTCTTGTGATCCTTTTCCGGTGCTGTGTTCTGGGAGAGGACGCAAGGGACATTGTGTATCAGACGCTCTGCGTGATCCAGAAAGCCATTTACAATAACCTGAAAATCGAGACAACATGTGGGAACGGCTCTGTGGCAGAGAGCGCGGAGGAGCTTCATGCTTCTTATTTAAGCGCCAGAAGAGCGGCAGAATGTAAATTTTCCCTGGGGACAAACAACGTGTATGACATCAGAGATCTTGACTATTTAGAAAAATCTTTTTATTATCCGTTAAAGGAGACAAAATCTTTAACAAAGGCGATTAAGTTCCAGGAAGAGGAAGAGATCAGAGAGGCAGTGCATGAGATTGTATATGCAGGAAACAGCGGCAGAAGTCTTTCCGGCATCAATATGAAAATGATTTATATCGAGGCTGTCACCTCTCTTTTACGGGAGCTTTCCGATCTGAAAGAAGTGGCAGAGGAAATCTGGAACGACGGTTTTTCCTTTTTCCGTGATATAGACCGGTTGGGAACGCCGGAGGTAGTGGAGGAGCGTCTCTTCTCTTTTGCCTGCAAAATCAAAAAAGAGATGGAGGCTGTCCAGACAAACAGCAGTATGCAGATCATTGAGAGGGTGAAAGAGTTTGTTAATCAGAATTATAAAGACCCGGAGCTTTCCCTTTCCTCTGCGGCAGAGTTTGCCTGCGTAAGCACAGGATATTTAAGCGGGCTTTTTAAGAAAGAGGCAGGTACGAATTTTGTAAAATATCTTACAGATGTGCGAATGGAAAAATCTATGGAGCTTCTCCGTACAACAGATATGAAAACATATGAAATAGCATACGAGACAGGTTTTGCAAATCCTCATTATTTTAGCGTATCTTTTAAGAAATATACAGGAATGTCTCCATCAGATTTCCGGTTAAAGGAGTGAGAAGATGAAACGTCATAGAGAAAAAGGACTGAAAAATAAAGCGTTTCTCCAGATTACGGTGCTGATTGCCGTGATAATGCTTCTTATCCTGGGGATTTTTTATACGGTGTTCCGACAGAGGGCAGTGAGGGAGCAGATTTCCTACTCGCAGAAAACCCTGAACAATATGGGAGAATACATCGGTACTTATATAGAAGAAATTGATTCCATTGCAAAAGACGTAAATTACAATTATTATCTCCAGAATTATCTGGCAAGCGCCATCGAGCAGGAGGAAGGACAAAACAATCTTTCTGTCCTTGAAAATATGTGGGAGTATGAGATGAGTTCCCAGACATTTAATGATATTCTTCTTACAAGGTCAGATATTTCCTCTATTATGATCTTTGGGAAAAAAGGGCTTCTTTTTCATAAGACAATGGACAGCTACCGGAATGTGATGATGGATTATTCTGAGCTTTCCTGGTATAAAAAAGCAGTGGAAAATCCGCAGAAGGCAGTTCTTACGGGACCAAACCGCCATGAGTTTCTCGCAGGGGGAAGTGAAAAAAGCTTTTCTTTAAGCCGGGTTGTACAGAGCTGGGAGGACGGTTCCTTTCTGGGAGTTGTCTTAATTGATCTGAATTTTAATAAACTTACGGAAATATGCGAGGCGGGAACAGCAGGACAGAGAGGGTTCTTTTATATTCTGAATGAAGATATGGAGCCTCTTTACCAGCAGAAAAACGGAAATAAAGGGTTTAACCTTTTGGAGGAAGAAAATCTGAAGGCACTGCAGACTGGCATGGAGAAAGAAAAAGACGGAGAATTTACAGTAGAGGCAGAAGGCGTTTCTTACATTGCTGTGAAAAAAACAATGGAGGATACCGGCTGGACTTTTTTAAATCTTGTTCCTTTAAAAGAGGTGACGGCAGAGCTTACAGATGTGAATTTCATTATCATGGCTGCAGTTGGGATTTCCCTTTTTGTAACGCTTCTGGCATTGAATAAGATTCTGACCGATATTATCAATCCTTTGAAGCGTCTTCAGAGACACATGGCAAGGGTCAGTATTGAAAATATGAATCAGCAGGTGAAGGTGGAGAGCGATGACGAGCTTGGAAAGCTTGCGAGAAATTTCAACGAGATGCTGGAGCGTATTGAAAATCTGAAAGGACAGGTTCTTGCAGAGCAGGAGGATAAGAGAAAATATGAGCTTCAGGCTCTGCAGGCGCAGATCAATCCTCATTTTCTCTACAATACGCTGGATTCTATTATCTGGCTGGCGGAGACGAACGATCCAAATATTGTCCCTATGACGGAAGCTCTGGCAAAGCTGTTCCGCATTTCTCTTAATAAGGGAAATGAAGAAATCCTTCTGAAAAAAGAGCTGGAGCATGTAAAAAATTATCTGATTATCCAGAGTATGCGCTATGCGGACAAATTTACTTATGAGATTTCTGCACAGCCGGAGGTGGAAGGCTGTGGAATCATCAAGCTGATCTTACAGCCTATTGTGGAAAACTGCATTTATCACGGAATCAAGAAGAGGCGGGGAACCGGTCATATTTCCATCGAGGCATTTCGGCAGGGGGAATACCTGAAAATTCTTGTAAAGGACGACGGCTGCGGAATGAGTGAGGAAATGTGTGATAAAATCCTGTCTGATGAGATAGAGCCGGAGAATGTCAGCGGTTCCGGAATCGGAGTGAGAAATGTAAACGAGAGAATCCGCCTGCGCTTTGGACAGGAATATGGACTGAAATACAGCAGCAAAATGGGAGAGGGTACGACGGTGGAATATACCCTGCCCTTTATTAAGGGGGAAAAACCATGAGAAAAACAGGACGAAAGATGGTATTTGCAGCCCTGGCAGCGGCAGTGTTCCTTATGCATGGAGGACTTCCTCTGTGCGTACAGGGAGAAGGACGGGAAGAAGAAAAGGTGACAATCGGCATTTCTATGGCTTCGGAGCTTGCTTCTTATCAGAAAGGGCTTGCCGGAAAAATGCAGGAGATCGCAGAACAGTCGGATTCTTATGAAGTGGAGTTTTATTATGCAGACTGGGACGCAGATAAGCAGGAGGAACAGCTTCGGGACATGATTGATAAGCAGGTGGATTCCATTATCCTCTGCCCTGTAGATGCAAAATCTTTTCTCAATGTTCTACGTGAAGCAAAAGACGCCGGGATTCCCGTGGTCAACCTGAATATGAAGCTTGATCCGTTTTCCTGCGAATATATCACTACTTATGTTGGAGGAAGCATGTCGGAGGAGGCGGTTCTCGCGGCGGAGCTTGCAGCAGATTACTTTGGCGAGGAAGAAGGGAAAATCGGGATTATCGAAGGTTTTCCCGGAAGTGATCCACAGATTTACAGAACGCAGGCATTTCTGGAGGAAATGAACTCTCAGCCGAATATTGAGATCGTGGGAATTGTAGACGGGAAATGGAGCAGAAGCCGGGCGGAGCTTGCAGCTCTTGACCTTTTAAGAAAAGAGCCTGAGATCGATATGATTTACTGTCACGACTGCAATATGGCAATGGGAGCTTACGACACTCTTGAAAAAGAGGGAAAAGAGGACGAGGTAAAGATAATCGGCATCGGAGACGCCGCTGAGTATAAGGATGCGGTAAAAGAGGGAAAGATTTACGGAATTGTCAGCCAGTCTGCGGATTATGAGGCGGCGTATGCGCTGATATGTGCGGAAAAGGCGGCGAGGGGACAGGAATTAAGACCCTGGTATAAAAATCCCTGCGAAGCGCTGACAGCGGAGAATATAGACAAATACCGCTCGCCGATGGAGTAAGAATATTTATACTAGAATAAAACTTAATACATGAAAAAATGGACCAAACCGATGAAAATATTGAATTTATATTTTCGTCGGTTTTTTCTATAATAAGCTCATCAAACAACGGAAAACAAATTTTCAGGAGGTAATAAAAAATGAAAAGAAAAATGGTGAGCGTTATTTTATGTGCGGCAATGCTTGGTTCTCTTGCAATGGGAGTAACAACAGTTTGTGCGGAAGACAAGATCACAATCGGTTCTGTTATTATGAACAATTCAGGCGAGTGGTTTGCCGAGGTTATGAAAGGACAGGAAGATGCAGCGAAAGATCTTGGAGTTGAGTTTTCTATCGTATCTTCCGATAACGAAATTTCTAAAGAATCTGACAATGTTGCAACATTTATGGCGCAGCAGGTAGACGCACTTGTTATTTCTCCGCTTGCTGTAGACGCTTCTGTAGCTGCTGTAGAAACAGCAACAAAAGATGCAGGAATCCCGGTAGTAACATGGAACACAACAGTAAATACAGATGTAACAAGTCATGTAGGTGTTGTTCCGGCAGAGCTTGGAGGAAATACAGGTAAATACGCAGTTGATTATATTAAAGAGAATTTCCCGGATGGATGTAAACTTGCGATTATCGGAGACAGCAACTACGAAATTGGTATTGCAAGATGTGACGGTTTTAAAGAGGCGTTAAAAGAGCTGATTGATGACGGAACAGTAGAAATTGTAAACGAGCAGGACGCGGAGCTTCAGGAAGAAGGACTTGATATTACAGAGCAGATTCTTACCGCAAATCCGGACGTACAGATGATTTGGTGCTGGAATCAGACATCCCTTCTTGGATGTGCAGCGGCTCTTCAGAATGCAGGAAAATCCGATGTAGTTCTCATGGGAACCGATATGTCTGTAGAGCTTGCAAAAGATATGCAGTCCGAGGACATTACCTTACAGGCGATCACAACACAGATGCCGTATGACATGGGCTATCAGGCAGTAGAAAATGCGGTAAAAGCAGTAAAGGGTGAAGAAGTGGAAAAAGAAGTCATGATTCCTACTTACACTTATACAAAAGAAAATATGGACGAAATCCAGACTTACATTGACGAACATCAGGATCTTGTAGAGTAAGAAAATAAGGGGGAAATTTTCACGGGGTGTTCCGAAGGGAACGCCCTGTATTAAAAAACAGGGAGGGAAGTCACGTGCAGAAGATTGTGTTACAGGCAAAGGGCGTCACAAAGAGGTTCGGCGGTATTACAGCTTTGGAAAATGCGGAGCTGGAAGTACGGGAAGGCGAGGTTCACGCTCTTGTAGGCGCGAACGGAGCAGGAAAAAGCACGTTAATTAAAATAATTACAGGGGCTTACACAAACGATGAGGGTCATATTTATCTGGACGGAAAAGAGGTAAGCATTAAATCTACATTTGATGCAAGAGCCCTTGGAATCAGCGCAGTATATCAGGAGTTTTCCCTGATCAACACCGTTTCCGTAGCGGAAAACATTTACATGGGAAAACTTTTATACAATAACCTGGGGCCGGTTCCCAGAGTAGACTGGAAAAAAATGAACGAGGAGACGCAGAAGCTTCTCGACAGCCTGGGCGTGAAGAACATTAAACCGGAAACAATCGTGGGAAGATTAAGCGTTGCCCAGAAACAGATGGTGGAAATTGCAAAAGCCTTATCGAATAAGCTGAAGGTGCTGATCATGGACGAGCCTACAGCATCTTTATCAGACAACGAAATTGAAAATATGTTTCAGATTATCCGTGATTTAAAGTCAAAGGGAATCAGTATTATTTACGTTTCCCACAGACTGGAAGAGCTGCCGGTCATCTGCGACAGAATTTCTGTTTACAGAGACGGACATTATATCAAAACTTTGAATATTGAAGATGCGCCGAAACAGGTCATCATTGAAAATATGGTCGGAAAGAATATGACTGTGACAGAACAGGTAAAATGTTACACAGACGAGGTTCTTCTGGAGGTGAAAAATTTCTCTTCCGGAAAAAAATTCCAGAATGTCAATTTAAAGCTTCATAAAGGAGAGATTCTCGGAATTACAGGTCTTGCAGGAGCGGGAAGAACAGAATTTGTCCGCGCTCTTTTCGGAGCAGACCCAAAGGATTCCGGAGAAGTTTATATTGAAGGAAAAGAAGTGAAAATAAAATCTCCGCGAGATGCAAAAAAAGCGGGAATCGGCTTTATCACAGAAGACCGAAAAGAGGAAGGTCTTATTTTAAATATGGACTTACATACAAATGTAGGTATGACGATTCTTGAGCAGCTGAAAAAAGGACTTGGACTTGACCTGAAAAAAGAAGTGGTTCTTATGGATGAGTACATTAAATCTTTAAGCATTAAATGTCGTGACGGCAATCAGGCTGCAAAAGCATTAAGCGGAGGAAACCAGCAGAAGGTTGTCATTGCAAAATGGCTTGCTACAAATCCGAAGATTTTAATTATGGACGAGCCGACACGAGGAATCGACATAGGCTCCAAAAACCAGATTTATGCGCTGATCAATGACCTGGCAAAACAGGGAATCGGCATTATTATGATTTCTTCCGAGCTTCCGGAGGTTTTACAGGTTGCAAACAACATTGTGGTATTCGCAGCTGGAAGAGTGACGGGAATGCTGGAAAATAAAGAACTGACACAGGATATTCTGCTGGATTATGCTACCAGCCAGAAAGCTGTATAAAGGGAGGACAAAGTCATGGAGAAAAAATCCTTTGATTTAAAAAATTTTTTGATGAAATACATTATGTATTTATTTTTGGTGCTGATGTGCGTTGTTCTTGCAATTGCAAGTGATAAATTCCTCACACCTACAAACCTTATGACAATTGTAAAACAGATTTCTATTCAGTCTATCGTTGCGATCGGTATGACTATGATTATCATTACAGGAAACATTGATTTAAGTGTTGGTTCTGTTGTTGCTTTCTGTTCTGTAATCGGCGCAATGATGATGAATAAAGGGCTTCCGATGGCAGCTGCCATTGTGATCGCTATTGCAGCAGGCGCTCTCATTGGGTTTATTACAGGCGGTGTTACAGCGAAATTAAAACTTCATTCATTCCTTGTAACTCTTGCTCTTATGACAGCAATCAGAGGTCTTGCACAGACACTGACAAACGGACGCCCTGTTGCAGGTCTTCCGGACGCATTTGGAAAAATCGCATCTGCAAGCATCGGACCGGTTCCGCTTCTTGTAGTTTATATGATTGTACTTTATGCAATTTTCATTTATGTGATGAAATACACAGCTTTCGGACGTTCTATTTACGCAGTAGGTGGAAATCAGGAGTCTGCAAGACTTTCCGGTATCAACGTAGACAGAGTAAAAACAATGGTGTTTGTTATTTCCGGCGCTCTCTGTGGTATTGCAGGTGTGCTCCTTACTTCAAAGGTTCGTTCCGGTGACCCTACATGTGCAAACGCATGGGAGATGGATACAATCGCAGGCGCTATTATCGGCGGTACAAATATGATGGGCGGCGAAGGAAAGCTCGGCGGAACAATTATAGGTCTTCTCTTTGTGGGAATCCTTGCAAACGGCATGGTTCTCCTTGGAGTAAGCGCATACATGCAGAGCGTGATCAAAGGACTTGTTATTTTCCTTGCAGTTATTATCAACAGTGTACAGAAGAGAAGCCAGGCATAAGCCGGCAGCGGAAATTTGTTTCTTGAAAGGAGATTATTATGAACAGTTTGGAACGTTTTTATGCCACTGTAAACAGAGAGCCGGTAGACAGACCGGCGGCATGGCTTGGAATGCCGGATATTTTCGCACAGCCTGCCTTATTTAAACATTACGGAGTGGAAAACTTTCACGAATTAAAGCTTGCAGTAGGAGACGATTTTTACGCAGTTGAGGTTCCTTATGAATCTCCCAATGCTTCCGCTATTTATGCAGCATTTGACTGGTACATGGACGGAAACGTGGACGCAGAGGAGAGAACACTTACAACGCCCGGCTGTTTTGCAGAGGCAGAAGAGCTGGAAGATCTGGAATTTTTCCAGTGGCCGGATCCTGCAGAATATATTGATGTGGAAGAGTGCAAAAGAAGAGTGGCTCTTGCACCTGACGATAAAGTATGCCTCGGTATGATGTGGTCCGCACACTTCCAGGATACATGTGCTGCCTTCGGCATGGAAAATGCTCTTATGAACATGATTGCAAATCCGGAAATTTACGAGGCAGTGGATGAAAAAATCATGGAGTTTTATTTAAAGGCAAATGAAATTTTCTATGAGGCAACAAAAGGAAGACTCAATGCAGTTCTTATTGGAAACGATATGGGAAGCCAGAGAGGACTTATGCTTTCTCCTGATATGGTGCGCCGCTTTATTATTCCGGGATGTAAAAAACTGGTAGAACAGGCACACAGCTATGGTCTTAAAGTAATTTATCATTCCTGCGGTTCTATCGTGGATATTATCCCTGATTTAATCGAGGCGGGAGTGGATATTATCCACCCGATCCAGGCGCTTGCAGCAGGCATGGAGCCTCAGGGCTTAAAGGATAAATTTGGAGATAAAGTATCTTTCTGCGGCGGCGTTGACACACAGGACCTTCTTGTAAATGGAACACCGGAGGACGTGCAGAAGAAAGTAAAAGAGCTTCGTACAATTTTCCCAACAGGACTTATTATTTCTCCAAGCCATGAAGCAATTCTTCCGGATATTCCTCCTGCAAATATCCAGGCGCTGTTTGACGAAGCACAGAAGGTTTATTAGGAGGAAAACGTTATGATGAGAATCGGACAGATGATCAAAGTGAAACCGGAAGGACTTCAGGCATATAAGGATTATCATGCAAACCCTCTTCCGGGAGTCAATGAAATGATCAAGGAATGCAACATTCAGAACTATTCTATTTATCACAGAGGAGATTACCTATTTTCTTATTTTGAATACGTTGGAAATGACTATGAGGCAGATATGGAAAAGATGGCAGCAGATCCAACAACGCAGAAGTGGTGGAATCTGGTGAAACCGCTGATGGAACCGCTTCCCGATAAACTGGAAGGCGAGTTCTGGTCAGATATGGAAGAGGTTTACCATCTGGATTAAAATGCTGTTTTATTTACTGCCATATTCTCTATAAAAAGAACAGGTTTCGCACAGAATCCATGCAATTTGCAGGAGAGTGGGAGGTCTGTTCTTTTTTGCGGAAAATACAATACGGAGCCTGGTGATATAGTGACAATTATAATTTCACATATGACAAATGTCATTGGAAATTAATTACAATATACAATTGTGAGGAAGGGGGAGATTTTGTAGAATTTGATTATCTTAATTGACAGGAGGAAATGAATATGAAACGGAAAATGATAAGTGCTGTGCTTTGTACGGCAATGGTTGTCACTACGATGGCAGGAGCGGCAGTAACAGTTTCGGCAGAGGAGAAGGAGCCGCGTAAATTCGCCTATACCTGCATGGACGGAACAAACCCGTTCTTCGTAACAATCGAAGATGCAATTCGTAAAGCAGTAGAGGCAAATGGAGACGAGCTGATTTCCACGGACCCGGCAAATGACGCATCTCTTCAGATTACCCAGATTGAGGATATGATCGCGCAGGGAATTGATGGAATCTTCCTGAATCCTGTAGAAGCAGAGGGCATTTTACCTGCATTGGACGCGCTGAAAGAAGCAGATGTTCCTATTGTAAACTTTGATACAGAAGTTGCAGATCTTACTTATGTTGCTTCTTACACAGGATCAGATAACTACAATGCAGGTAAAGTATGTGGAGAAGATCTTGTCAAGAAATGTCCGGACGGCGGTCCGATCATCATTCTTGATTGTCCGACTATGAATTCTATCACGGATCGTACAAAAGGATTCCTTGATGCAATTGAAGGACATAATTTTGAAATTGTAGCACAGCAGGACGCAAAAGGAAATCTTGAAACTTCTATGGGCATTGCAGAAGACCTGCTTCAGGCACACAGTGACGTAGTCGCTATTTTCGGCGGAAATGACCCGACAGCTCTTGGCGCTCTTGCAGCAGCGAATGCGGCAGGCCTTGAAAAAGGAAAATGCTTAATTTACGGTGTTGACGGTTCTCCTGATATTAAGGCGGAAATTGCTTCCGGTGAATCTCTGATCGAAGGTTCCGGCGCGCAGTCTCCGATTGCGATCGCAGAAAAATCAGTAGAAATTATGTATGACATTATGGACGGAAAAGAAGTGGACGACCGTTATCCTGTAGATACATTCTTAATTACAGCTGATAATGTAGAAGAGTATGGTACAGATGGCTGGCAGTAAGTGAATAAACATATAACGGATTATCCTGGCGGAGTGATTCCGCCGGGATAATTACCCTTAAAACAGAGAACGGAATGAAAAGAGGGTGAGGATTTGAGTGAGCAGATTTTGTTAAAAATGAAGAATATTCATAAAAGATTTCCGGGCGTATATGCCCTGAAAAATGTTGATTTTGAGCTGCATTCAGGAGAAGTACACGCGCTTTTAGGGGAAAACGGCGCCGGAAAGTCTACATTGATCAAGGTTTTGGGCGGTATTTATATCGCAGATGAAGGCGAAATTTATATAGAAGGAAAAAAAATTGAATTAAAAGGGGTTAAGGACGCTCAGAAAAACGGGATTTCTATTATCCATCAGGAGCTTGTCCTTGTTCCGCATATGACAGTTGCAGAAAATATTTTTCTGGGAAGAGAAGCCGGTTCAGGAATCCTGGCCGACAGGACAAAAATGACAAAAGATGCACAGGCTTTGCTTGACGCATATGATATGAAAATAGATGCAAGAACTCTTATAAAAGATCTGACAATCGCGCAGCAGCAGATGGTTGAGATTGTGAAGGCGATTTCCTATGATTCTAAGATTCTGGTAATGGACGAACCGACTTCTTCCATATCGGACAAGGAAGTGGCAGGGCTTTTTGACATTATGAGAACACTGACTGCAAAAGGCGTGGGAATCGTATATATTTCCCATAAAATGAGCGAGCTGGAAGAAATCTGTGACCGTGTGACCGTTATGCGTGACGGAGAATATGTGGGAACGAGAGTAGTGAAGGAAACCACAAAAGACGATTTGATTGCCATGATGGTAGGAAGAGAACTCACCAATTATTACACAAGAGACTATGGAAAACCAGGGCAGGAGCTTTTAAGGTGCGAACACATCAGTGACGGAGAAATGGTAAAAGATGTGAGCTTTACAATACACAGTGGTGAAATTGTAGGATTCGCAGGTCTGGTGGGGGCCGGGCGAAGTGAGACAATGAAAGCGATTTTCGGATTGACACCCGGAAGTACCGGTGAAATATACATTAAAGGCAGAAAAACAGAGATACACTCGCCGGTAGAAGCGATGAAGCAGGGAATTGCTTTAGTTCCCGAAGACAGAAAAAAAGAAGGGCTTTATAAGGTACAAAGCGTAAGATTTAATTCCACGATTGAAGTTTTAGGACAGTTTATCAAAGGTATTTTTGTAGATGACAAAAAAGAAAGAGAGATCACGCAAAAATATATTGATATGATGGCTACCAAAACGCCAGCGCAGGAGCAGATGATCGGAAATCTGTCGGGAGGAAATCAGCAGAAAGTTATCATTGGAAGATGGCTGGCTACGGCTCCGGATATACTGATTCTGGACGAACCTACCCGAGGAGTAGATGTAGGCGCGAAATCTGAAATTTATGCAATTATGAATGAACTGGTCAAGACAGGAATTGCAATTATAATGATTTCTTCAGAACTTCCTGAAATTATTAATATGAGCGACAGAATTTATGTAATGGCAGAGGGAAAAGTGGCAGGCTGTATCAGCCATGAAGAGGTGACACAGGAATCAATTATGTCGCTGGCTGCCCACTGATTGCATAGTGCAGGACGAAGGAGGAGAAAAAATGTCTGGAAAAAAGAGTAAAGCAGCAGTGAATAATAGATTTGTAGGATTTATAAAGGAAAACCTTGGTATTATAGCAGCTCTGGCTGTTATGTGCATATTTTTGGCAGTATTTCCGGCTACCAGCAGTTCTTTTTTAACGCCGAAAAACCTGTTTAATATTCTGAGACAGATTTCCACAAATATGCTTCTTGCATGTGGCATGACAATGGTAATTATTCTTGGAGGCATTGATTTATCAGTAGGTTCCATCATTGCATTGTCAGGCGTTATTTCAGCGGGGTGTGTTGCACGTTATGGTCTTCCGATCCCGGCCGCTCTTTTGGTTGGTGTTTTGATCGGTCTTGTGATCGGTTCCGTTAATGGCGGTATTATAGCGTTTACTACCATTCCGCCGTTTATTGTAACTCTGGCGACCATGAATGTGGCAAGAGGACTTGCAAAGGTTTATACGGGAGGCTCTCCTGTGAGGGTTGTCACAAAGGAATGGCAGTTTTTAGGAGCCGGTTATATTGGACCTGTGCCTGTGCCGGTTATTATCATGATCGTAGTTGTAATTATTACTGCGTTTATTATGAACAGAACAAAAATGGGACGTCATATTTACGCAGTAGGCGGCAATGCGCAGGCAGCAGTCTTTTCCGGTATTAAAGTGTCAAAAGTAAAATTCTTTGTACATGCGTTTTCCGGTGTGATGGCTGGTCTTGCAGGTATTATCCTGGCTTCCCGTATGTATTCCGGACAGCCGACAGCAGGAGAGGGAGCAGAAATGGACGCCATCGCGGCTGTAGTAGTCGGCGGTACTTCAATGGCAGGAGGTTCTGGAAAGATTGGCGGTACAGTAATCGGTGCGCTGATCATCGGTATCTTAAACAACGGCTTGAATTTATTAAATGTAAACTCATTCTGGCAAGATGTTGTAAAGGGTATTGTAATACTTCTTGCTGTATTGATTGACTATTTCCGTACAAAGAAAAAATAAGCAGATAAAAGATGATTTTTGATAAAAGATGGATTATAATGTTAGGGGCATGTGAGCATGCCCCTGATTCTATAAAAAGGAATTAAATATATATGAAACAGAAAATCAGACGGCTGATCGGGCTTTTTGCAGGCGGCGCGGTATTGGCAGCAATGGTATTTTTTCCTGTGATCCAGATAAAAAAACAGATGAAACAGGAACCGAAAAAATTTGGCGCAACTTATATGACAATGAATAATCCTTACTTTATTGCTTTAAATGAAAGCATTCGTGAGGGAATAGAAGCAAACGGAGACGTACTTATCACGAGAGATCCGGCGCAGAACCAGGACAGACAAAACGCGCAGATTAAAGAGATGATCGACGAAGGAGTGACTGCGATTTTTTTAAACCCTGTGGACTGGACGGAGGTTTCAGAAGCACTTGAGTTATGTAAAGAAGCAGGAGTTGCAGTTTTTAATGTAGATACAAATGTGTACAAAAAAGATATGGTGGAATCCATTATCTGGTCAGACAATTATCAGGCGGGAGTTCAGTGCGCGGAAGATATGATGAAAAAGAAGGAGAAAGCGGACATTTTAATTATGAAGCATTACAATGTCCAATCGACTAATGAGAGAGTCCAGGGCTTTCTGGATACGATTGAAGGTCATGATGAATATAAAATTGTAGATGAAATAACAACTACATCAGAATTTGAAGTTGCGATGGAGGAGATGGACAGAATCCTTGATAAAGATTTAAAATTTGATGTGGTGCTGGGAGGAAACGATCCTACGGCTTTGGGAGCTCTGGCAGGTCTGCAGTCGAACCATGTGACAGAGAAGATATTGATTTACGGCATAGATGGTTCGCCAGATGCCAAGGAGATGATAAAAAAAGGGTATTTGGAAGGAACAAGTTCCCAGCAGCCGGTAAAAATGGGAAAGAAAGCGGTGGAGACGGCTTATAAATATTTAAGAGGAGAACCGGTAGAAAAAGATATTATGATAGATGTAATTATGATAACAAATGAAAACTTGAATGATTTTGATATTGACGGGTGGTTATAGTGGAGAAGAAGAGAGGAAAGACCAGCAGTATTTCGTATCTGATGTTTGCTGTCACTGCAGTTTCAGCATTTCTGGTCAGCTTTTTTATTTTGAAAACGACAGATATTATATGTGCAAACTATGAAGCGGGAAGCTTTCTTAAAAATGTATCGGATATTCCGGAAACACCTGTATTTCTGGTGCAAAAGGTGCTTTTTTGTCTTGCTGTTCTGGCGGTGTCGTTTATAACGCGCGAATATCTTTTGCCGGACAGTATGAAGGTCATGTACATAACAATCTGTATTGATATAGCGGCAGGCATGCTGATCGTTATTTTTCTTGATTTTAATTATAACGGGATTCTTTTGTGGGCTTTCGCAAATGTGATCGGCCATATGAAACGCGGAAGCGGACAATACGCGTTCATATTTTTGGGGATTGTGTGCTATGCGCTTACGGATTATGGACTTTTATCTGCCAGCAGTCCTCTTTTTTCCGTTCGGGACTATATCCAGATATATGATTCATCCAGTCAGCCCATACTTTTAGCAGCATATAACTGTATGATTTTGCTTACGATTATTATTTTCATTTTATACTGCGTTTTTACAATTCAGGAAGAGAGGGGAACAATAGCGGAGGTAAACGAATTGTACCACAGGCTGTCAAAGGCAAATGAAAATTTAAAAGAAGCGAATCTGGAACTGGAAAAATACGCGGTAATGAAAGAAAAGATGGGCGAGACAAAAGAAAGAAACCGGCTTGCCCGGGAAATCCATGATACATTAGGGCATACGCTCACAGGAATTTCCACAGGTCTGGAGGCGTGTATTGCAACGATAGACAGCAATCCTGACATATCGAGAAAACAGCTTCAGATTCTGGCAAAGGTTACAAGAGACGGGTTAGATGAAGTGCGGCGTTCTGTGAATGAACTCAGACCAGATGCTCTTCAGCGTTTTTCTTTGGAAAATGCCATCAGAAAATTAGTAGATGATACAAATTCTTTATCGGGAGTTAAAGTGGATTTTTTGTGTTCCGCGCCTCTTTTAAAGTTTGACGAAGATGAGGAGAATGCGATTTACAGGGTGGTGCAGGAAGGGATTACGAATGCTATCCGTCACGGACATGCATCTTATATTCAGATTTCCATAAAAAAAGAAGAGAGCAATATCCACCTGAGTATACAGGATAATGGCTGTGGCTGCGAGGAAATCCACGCAGGATTCGGAACACATCATATTACAGAAAGAATACAGATGCTTAATGGAGCCGTATGCTTTGATGGCAGCGATGGTTTTCGCATTGATGCCATGATACCAATAAGATGGGGGGGAGACATATGATTAAGGTTTTAATTGCAGACGATCAGGAACTGATTCGCCAAAGCTTACAGATTGTGCTGGAAAGTAAAAGTCATATTTGTGTAACGGATGCAGTGTCAAACGGTCAGGAAGTGATCCAAAGTATCCGAAAAGAAAAGCCGGACGTAATTCTTATGGACATTCGTATGCCGAAAATGGACGGTGTGCAGTGTACAAAGATTATCAAAGAAAATTATCCTCAGATTAAAATTATTATTCTTACAACATTTGATGACGATGAGTTTGTATACAGCGCGCTGAAGTACGGAGCAAGCGGATATTTACTGAAAGGTGTTTCTATGGACGAACTGGTAAGGGCAATAGAAGTGGTGCACAGCGGCAGGGCCATGATCAATCCGGATATAGCAACAAAGGTTTTAAGGCTGTTTTCCCAGCTTGCACGTTCAGATTATTCTATTTCTATTCAGGAATCTCAGGTAGATGAACTTACAAAGACAGAGTGGAAAATTATTGAGGAAGTAGGAAGAGGTGCGTCCAATAAGGAAATTTCGGAAACCTTATCCCTGTCGGAAGGGACTGTGAGAAATTATTTAAGTACAATTTTAAATAAACTGAATTTGCGGGACAGAACGCAGCTTGCTATCTGGGTTGTGCAGAGAAGAATGGGAAATTAAGGATATGAAAATAAGTAAAAAGCAGATTGCGGGAATGATGGCGGCCGCTCTTTGTATCACCGGCATAATAATTTACGGAGAAAATAAAAAAAGCCCTCAGGTTCTGGAATTTGGAATGTTTGGGGACAGTTACTGGGAAGTAGCAAATGCAGATGGATATGTAATTATTGATAAGGCGATTCAAAAATTTGAAAAAAAGTATCCTGAAGTTAAGATCCATTATTATAGCGGAATTACAAAAGACGATTATGGAGAATGGCTGTCCAGAAAAATTTTAAAAGGCGATACGCCGGACGTTTTTATGATTCTGTCTGAAGATTTCAGCCACCTGGTTTCTCTGGGCCTTCTGGAAAATCTGGATCAAAGGATTCAGGAAGATACGTCTGTGGAAATCCGGGACTATTATGAGACATCTCTGGAGGCGGGAAAGATTGATGACAGTCAGTATGCGCTTCCTTATGAAACGGTTCCTACGCTGATGTTTGTGAATAAAACACTTCTGGATAAAGAGGGAATCCCTGTTCCAGATGCAGACTGGAGCTGGGAGGATATGTACCGTATATGCAGAAAAGTAACAAAAGACTTAGATGGAGACGGACGTCTGGATCAGTTTGGAACATATAATTACGGGTGGCTGGAAGCTTTATATTCGAACGATGGGAAGGTTTTTGATCAGCAGGGAAAAAAATGTTATCTGGCATCGGAACAGACGGAAGACGCAGTACGTTTTATCCTGAAATTAAATGAGCTGTATCAGGGGGGAAAGGTTACGCAGGAAACATTCGATGCGGGAAATGTGGCTTTTATGCCCCTGTCCTTTGCGGAATACAGAACGTATAAAACGTATCCGTATAAGATTAAAAAATACAGCAATTTCCAATGGGACTGTATTACACTGCCTTCAGGACCGAAGGGAGACAATATTTCCCGTGTTGACAGCCTGCTGATCGGAATAAGCAGCAAAAGCCGTCAGAAGGATCTGGCATGGGAGTTTTTAAAAATGCTCACAAATGACAGAGAAATCCAGATGGAACTTTTCCGGTATTCCCAGGGAGCTTCTGTGCTGAAAGAAGTTACAAATTCCACGGAGGCGGAGGAAATCCTGAAAAAAGATACAGAGGAATCCGATAAGATCATTGACCATAATCTTTTGAATCAGGTCATTATGAATGGCAGGGTTGTAAAAGAATTTCCTAAATATAAGGAGGCGATGGCATTAGCGGAAGGTGAAGTATTGAAATTATACGATTCATCTACAAATGTGGAAAGCTCACTGAAAATTACACAAAGAATGGTGACAAATCTTCTGGAAAAATAATGGAATGATTGTAAAATCAGCAGATGGGAGGGTACATATGGGCAGGAAAAAAGCAATTGCAGCCGGACATATCTGTATTGATATTATACCGGTGTTTGCGGGAAAGGAAGAAAAAGAAATAGAAGACTTATTCAGACCCGGGCAGCTTGTGGCAATGGAGCCGGCGAAGATAAGTATCGGCGGCGCGGTATCGAATACAGGCGTTGGAATGAAGCTTTTGGGCGCAGACGTTGAGCTTATGGGGGTAACAGGGGCGGACATGTTCGGGCAGATTATTATGCAGATGTTAAAAAATTACGGAGTCTGGGGAGATTCCATGATCGTCAGGGAAGACTGTGGCACTTCATATTCGATAATCCTTGCACCGCCTGGAATTGACAGAATTGCTCTTCATCATACAGGCGGCAACGATGAGTTTATGTCGGAAGATATAGATTTTGAGAAAGTAAAAAAGGTAAATTTGTTCCATTTTGGTTATCCGTCTCTTATGAAAAAAATGTATGAGAATGGAGGCAGAGAGTTTATCCGCCTTCTGAAAATGGTACATGAAACAGATACCGCTATATCTGTGGATATGGCAATATTTGAGGAAAATACAGAAGCAGGCAGACAGGATTGGAATCAGATATTAAAAGAGGCGGTTCCATATATAGACTTTTTTATGCCAAGTGTGGAAGAACTTTGTCTTATGATTGACAGAGAGCGGTATTCGGAATGGAAAAAACGTGCAAAAGGGGGAGATATAACAAAGTTTCTTGATGTGGAAAAGGATGTGAAGCCTCTTGCAGATACTCTGCTTTCTTACGGGGCAAAAGTCATTCTTATAAAATGTGGAGCGCCCGGATTATATTTCCGGACAGCAGACAGAGAACATCTTCTTCAGATTGGCGGAGGAATCGGGGAGGAAATTGCGGATTCCTGGGCAGACAGAGAGTATTTTGAAAAAAGCTATTTTGTGGAAAAGGTAGTTTCCGGAATCGGTGCGGGAGATACTACAATAGCTGCTTTTCTGACTGCTGTTCTGAAGGGGAAAAGCTGGCAGGATGCTCTGCATCTTGCGGCGGCAACAGGTGCTTTATGTGTCCAGACATACGATGCTCTGGGAGGGATTATTCCTCTGGAGGAAGTGCAGAAGCGCATTGATTCCGGATGGGAAAAACGAAAATAGGAGGATAGGTATTATGATAGCAAATATGAATGAAGTGTTACTTCCTGCAAAGGAAAAGAAGTATGCAGTGGGGTTATTTAATGCAGTAAATGTTGAGCTTGCAAAAGGTATTATTGCAGCGGCAGAAGCAACGCAGTCACCTGTCATTATAGGAACAGCAGAGATCCTTTTTCCATATGGATCGCTGGAAGAAGTGTCTTATTATCTCATTCCTATGGCGAAAAAAGCAAATGTTCCAGTTGTCGTTCATCTTGACCACGGTCTTCAGAAAGAAACGTGCCTTCAGGCGCTTGAACTTGGTTTTTCTTCCATTATGTATGACTGCTCTACAGATCCTTATGAAGTAAATGTGGAAAAAGTGAGGGAAATGGCAGAAATCGCTCATTCTTACGGTGCGACAATAGAGGGAGAGCTTGGACATGTAGGAAATAATCCTGATTCCGCTGAAGGGGATGCAGACCCAACCAGTTTCTTTACGGATCCTGCATTGGCGAAGGATTATGTGGAAAGAACAGGAGTAGATGCCCTTGCCATATCTGTGGGAAATGCGCACGGTGCTTATAAGCTTCCTCCAAAGCTTGATTTTGAGAGAATCCGTACTATTTCCGGTGAGGTAAAGGTTCCGCTTGTTCTTCATGGAGGCTCCGGTCTTACAGACGATGATTTCAGAAGAGCGATTCATGACGGAATCAGTAAAGTAAATATTTTTACGGACATCAATGTTGCGGCAGCAGAAGCTGCAGCCAGAGAATTTAACAGCGGAAAGGGCAAGGGACTTACCGATTTAATTCTCCCGGCAGTAGATGCGATTAAACAAGAATGCGAGAAAAAGATGACATTGTTCTCAAGCTGCGGTCATGGAAATATTCTTTAAGGTATTTCAAAAAAAACTACAAATAATGAATAATAAGTAATAGAAGCCTCCGGCTGTACTTGCTAAAATAAATGCAGGAAGTACAGTTTTGGAGGTTTTTATTATGATCGGAATGGGGATTGATACAGGCGGAACTTACACAGACGCTGTTGTTTATGATCTGGAAAAAAGAGAAATTATGGCGGGAGCAAAATCGTTTACCACAAGAGAGGACTTAAAGAAAGGGATCAAAAAAGCCATAGGAAAGCTTCCCGAGGAGCTTATAAAAAAGACGGAGCTTCTGGCTCTTTCCACCACGCTTGCAACAAATACATGTGTGGAGGATAAAGGAGCAGGGGCGAAGCTGATTCTAATCGGAGTATCTGAAAAGACCTTTGACGAGGTGGGAGAAAGCTACGGCATTAAAAATAAAGAGGATGTCTATTTTCTCGACTGCGTGATCAGCAGCGCAAAAGAAAAATGCACAGAGCCGGACTGGGAAAAATTCAGAAGCGATGTGCAGGAAATAATAAAAGGGTGTGCAGGAATCAGTATCGTGCAGCTTTTTTCAAAAAAGCTGGGCGGTGATTATGAGAAAAAAGCAAAGAAAATCATAAGAGAATTTTTTTCCGGCCCTGTTGTTCTGGGAAAAGACCTTTTTTCGGATTTAAACGCAATTAAGCGCGGAGCAGGAGCGCTTTTAAACGCAGGGCTGATTCCTGTGATCCATGATTTTCTTCTTGCAGTAAAAGAGGTTTTTAAGGAAAGGGGGCTTCTGATCCCGCCGGTGATCGTCAGAAGCGACGGAACGCTCATGAACGAGGAGATGGCGGAGGAGCGACCGGTGGAGACGCTTCTGTGCGGACCTGCGGCAAGCATTGTGGGAGCCAGGTATCTTGCAGACGAGAAAAACGCCCTTGTGGTGGATATGGGAGGCACAACAACAGACGTGGCGTTTATTAAAGACGGAGAACCGTTAAAGGTTTCCGATGGAATCCATATTGGAAGCTGGGAAACCTTTGTAAAAGGAATGTTTGTAGACACCTTTGGTCTTGGCGGGGACACGGCGGTTCATTATGACCGGCTTGGACATCTGTATCTGGAAAATTACAGAATTGTTCCTGTTTCCAATTTTGCACAGCATTATCCTGAGGATGTTGATAAGCTGGAAGGGCTTTTACAGGAGGAGAAAACAGATATTTTTTATCTGAACGAATTTCTCATGCTTGTAAAGGAGCCTGCATGGGAGGAGACTTACACAGAGCAGGAAAGAAAGCTGTGTCAGATATTAAAAGACGGACCTCTCATGCTTCAGGAAGCAGCAGACGCAGTGGGAAAGGACCTCTACAATTTCCACACAGAGCGTCTGGAAAGGGAAGGGATTTTAATCAGGGCAGGCTTTACTCCCAATGACGCTATGATATTAAAGGGGGATTACCCGGGGATTGATACAAGGTCTGCAGCTCTTACGGCAGAGTATTTGGGAAAAGCAGCCAGAACAGAGGCAGAGGAGATTCCGGACCGTGTGTATGACCTTGTGAAAAAACGTCTTTACTATAATCTTGTGCGGATTTTTCTTCAGAATACGCGAAAAGATTTAAAAGGAAAGAGCCTGGACAGTCAGATGGAGGCTCTGATCGAGGGCGCATACAGACAGGCGTCGGGAAAAGAAGCAGGCGAAATGAGTATAAATTTCCATACGGATTTTACATTGATCGGCGTGGGCGCTCCTACAGGAGTATTTTTAAAGCCGGTTGCAAAAATGCTGGGAACGGAGGCTGTCATTCCGAAGTACGGGGAGGTGGCAAATGCCATCGGCGCTGTAGTCGGAAGTGTTGCCGCTGTGCTGGAAGGAGAAATCCAGCCTGTGTATTCTACTGCAGGGATTGATAAGTACCGGGTTTTTATCGGGGAAAATCAGACGGAATTTAAAGAATACGAAGAGGCGGAGCAGTATTTAAGAGAACAGGGACAGATTGCTGCGGAGGCAGAAGCAAGGCGGCGCGGAGCAGCAGGAGAAATCAAAACAGAGATTTCCGTATATCACGAAAACAGCAGGATTGAATCCGGCGAGCTGTTTCTCGGCGACAGGTGGAGGATTACCGCAAAAGGCAGCATGGGAATCTGAAAAAATTACCGGATTGTATGAAAAAAATCACAAAAATATATGTAAGAAGTTTGGATTAAAAAAGATTTTCCTGTGTTTCGCATATTACAGCATATAAAAACACAAAAAAAGTACAAATAATAGATAGAAAATTATAGCAATTTTCATCTGCAATTTTCTATAATGTAGACAGATAAAAGACAGAGTTTCCGCTATTTACACCAGTGATAATGCAGCAATGGATAAAAGAAAACTTATAAAAAGGAGTGTATATCTTATGAAACGTAATATGAAAGAATGGGTAGCAGAATGTATTAATAATCCGGTTAAAAAGGCAATGCCGATCCTCTCCTTTCCGGGAGTGCAGATCATCGGTCACACGGTAGATGAGCTTGTAAAAAGCGGCGAGCTTCAGGCGCAGTGCATGAAAGCCATTGCAGACCGTTTTGACACAGGCGTGGCGTTCAGCCTTATGGACCTTTCTGTTGAGGCAGAGGCTTTCGGAAGCCCGGTTCACTACAGCGAGGACGACGTTCCTACTGTCCACGCAGCGCTTGTACATGATGAGGACGAGGCAGAGGCACTTAAAGTTCCGAAGGTTGGGGACGGAAGAACAGGGGAATGCGTAAAAGGGATTGAGCTTGCATGTCAGCAGATTACAGACCGCCCGGTACTAGCAGGAATTATCGGACCATACTCCCTTGCAGGAAGACTTCTTGATATGACGGAAATCATGATCCTCTGCTACGAAGAGCCGGAAATGGTGGAGACAGTCCTTGAGAAAGCGACAGAGTTCCTGATCGAATATGCGAAAGCATTTAAGGCGGTGGGCGCCAACGGTATCGCTATGGCAGAGCCGGCAGCAGGACTTCTTTCTCCAAACCTGATCGACGAGTTTTCCACACCTTATGTAAATAGAATCCGCGAGGCTGTAGAAGACGAAAACTTCGTAGTTCTTTATCATAACTGCGGAAATATCGAGCCTCTCATTAACAATGTAAAGGAGATCGACGCGCTTGCATACAGCTTCGGAAATGCCATTGATATTGAAACAACATTAAAGGCGTTCCCGTCAGACAAAATGATCATCGGAAACATTGACCCGGCAGGAACGATCCGCCAGGGAACACCGGAACAGATCCGTAAAGAAACACTTGAGCTTATGGAACGCTGCTGCAAATATCCGAACTTCGTGATTGCAAGCGGCTGTGATATTCCGCCGATGAGCCCGCTTGAAAACATTCAGGCATTCTTCGATGCTGTGAAGGAGTTTTACGAGAAATAAGGGGTAAAGCTGTTATATTAAGAGTTACATGAAATATTTTATATTTCCAGCTCCGTCTGCGTTCACTTTGAGCCTGTAGTCTCAAAGGTGTACTCGACAAAGTCGCTGGAAATGTAAAATATTTTCTTAGTAAGTTCTTAGCATAACAGCTTTTTTACCGGTACTGCTTTGGTGTCAGACCGGTATATTTTTTGAATACTTTTGAGAAATAGCTCTGGTCTTCAAATCCTGTTGCAAGGGAAATATCAATAATGGAATAATCCGTATTGGAAAGGAGCCGTTTGCTTTCCTCGATCCGGACCATGTTCAGGTATTCCTTGAAGGAGGAGCCTGTGGACTGCTTGAACAGGGTGGAAAAATAAGCGGGGTTTAAGTGAACATGGTCTGCCACTTCGTCCAGAGTAATGCTTCTGGAAAAATTCTGAGAAATATAGCGGATCGCCTTTTTCGTGATTTCATTTCCTTTTGAAGGAATGTAGTTAAACATACAGTCTGTAAAAACGTCTATGGTTTCCTGCAGCTTATAGCACAGATCATCAAGATCTGTAATATTCTGCAGAGACATGAGAAACTGGTTATTTACTTTCAGAACACTGTCGCTCGTGGCTCCGCCCTCAATAGCAGCCCGGGAAAGAAGAGAAGAAAGCTCAAGCGCACGTGATTTTACAACTTCAAAATTATTTCCCTCAGCAAAAAAAACATATCCCAGAAGGTCGTTTAGAAGAGCCTTTGCCTGTTCTGTATCCCCTGTTTTCAGTTTTGTGATCAGGGCTTTTTCTTTTTCATAAGGATAAACGCGGCTGTTTACCTGTGGGGAAGCCTTGTACATCTGGATTGATTCATTAATTTTTGACTGCTGATAAAGCTTATTGTGGTTTAAGTTAAACTGCGCCCGGCTGTCCGTCACAAGACCGGAGCACATATAGTAAAGAAGACGGCTTATGTAAGTGACCTTTGCAGGTTCAAAAACAGGGAGACTTCCGGCTTCCTCATACATTTCCAGAAGGGGCGCTGTAGGAATGGAGTATTTTTCTCCGATGTCGGATAAGAGCAGGGAATCCGGTTCGCCCATAAGGAAAGGACCTGCAAGGATCGAGCCGAGAAGCACGTTATTATTTGTAAGGGGAAAAACAATATGGTTCAAGTTGGAATGACAGGAAAAAATATAAGTTTCCCCCAGGCTCATGGCAAGCTTGCTGGCGCTTGAGTGGAGCTTTGTACAGGATTCTCCCTTTGGAAGAAAACGCTTGAAAATTTTACAGTAATTGTGAGAGTCTCCGAAAGCGTCCAGAATCTCCCCAGTCTCATCAAGTACCTGAACAGGAAGACCGATACATTCATAAAAAGTTTCAAGGAGTTCCCGAAGCTTTCTTTTTTCAATAATGGAGTATAAGATAGGCTGCATAAAATTCTCTCCTTAAATCTGAAAAAAATACCAAAATGTTAATTTATACTTGTATCATACACGAAAAAACAAAAAAAATATACAGGTTTTCTAAAAAAAGTCCGCAAAACTTTTGGTAAAAACTTATATAATAACATCATAAAAACAAGCAGCAGAAAGCTGTTCGGAGTTTGCGGAAGCTCTGACAAAAAGAAGAGGGATAAACGAGGAGGATTTAAAAATGCCAGCAGAAATTATTAATGAGATTTCAGAATTTTTACAGAAAGGCCGCGCAAAAAACGTAAAAAAACTTGTTGAGGAAGCGCTTGAGCAGGGACTCGATCCAAAAGAAATTTTAAACGAGGGACTTCTTGCAGGTATGATGATCGTTGGCGGAAAATTCAAAAGAAACGAAGTTTTCGTACCGGAGGTTCTTGTAGCGGCAAGAGCGATGTCAGCCGGAATTTCCATTCTTGAGCCAAAACTTGTGGAAGTCGGAAACGAGCCGATCGGAAAAGCAGTAGTCGGCACAGTAAAAGGTGACCTTCACGATATTGGAAAGAACCTTGTTGTTATGATGTTAAAAGGCGCAGGTTTCGAGATTTATGACCTTGGAACAGACGTTGATGCAGATACATTTATTGCAAAGGCAGAAGAGGTTGGCGCAGATGTGATCGGTATGTCAGCACTTCTTACAACAACAATGCCGAATATGAAAGACGTAGTTGATGAGTTAAACGAGAGAGGTTTAAGAGAGAAATATATCGTTATGGTAGGCGGAGCTCCTGTAAACGATACATTTGCGCAGCAGATCGGCGCCGACTACTATACAGCAGACGCACCGTCCGCAGCGGAGGTTGCAAAAGAGGCGGTTCTGAAGAGAAAATCAGCATAAATCCACGGATAAAGTCGTGTGGGAGAGGGCATTGCGTGAGGAAACCCGCGCGTGTCCTCTTTTTATTTGGGATTTTTCAGGATTACACTTACAACAGTATCTGTGACCTGCCGTAAAGTTTTTTCACCGTGCGGCATCCGAGATCCGTCGCAGAGCTGTGGCAGATTTCCTGATTTGCTGCTCTGCTCTCGGATTTCGGACACAGGCATCGGTAAGAAAAAATGTTGCGGCAAGCTTAGAAGAGACCTTATCAAACAGCCAAAATAAAAAACAAATTTGAGGTGACGATAGCGAAGCCTGAGCAGGAACTGAAGCGTGTCACAAGAATTGTTTTTTATCTTTTGGCGTTCGATAATTGTGTACAAGTTTATCACTTTTATATGTTACGATAGGAAGTGAAGAAGGAGGCAGACATGGAGAATTTTTACGAGCTTCACAATCTGAAGTTTAAAATACAGAAAGAATCTGTTTTAAAAGCGATGGACTGTTACGAGGACAGCCCTGTATATGAGGAAGTTGTAGATACATACGAAGAAATTTACGAGGAGATGCTGTCCCTTGTAGAGCCTGTTGGAATCCTTGGTTTTGGTACGCTTCCGGAATCAGTGGCAACAGAAAAATACAAAGCGGGAACACCGATTGCATACATGGTGGCGAGCATTGGAAACGGAATTAAAGAACAGAGTACAAAAGCCTTTCAGGAAGGCGACTATGTAAAAGGAATGCTCACGGACGCTATGGCGGACGACGCTCTTTTTTCTATGGAGGAGCAGATCCTGGGAGAGCTGAAAAGAGTGTGCGGCGAGCATAAGACTGGCGTTCTTGCCCGACTGGAAGCGCCTCATGATATTTCTATGGAGGTTCAGAAAGAAGCGTGGGAATATCTGGAACTGGAAAAGCGTTTTGGGATCGGGATCAGCAAGGGCTTCATGTTCGATCCTGTGAAAACTTACTGTCAGGTTTTTATACTTACAGAGGATACCAATACTTTTAAGGCGGAGCATGACTGCCGGAAATGTCCTAATTTTAAGTGCAGAAACAGAAAAATACCGGATACGGAGGTTGTTGTACACAGAGGACAGGAAATCAGAACAATTCTTGTAAAAGATAAGGAAAGTCTTCTTGACGCTTTTATCCGTCAGGGAATTTATATCAGCGCACCGTGCGGGGGCAAAGGCAGATGCGGGAAATGCGGCGTTCAGGTTTTAAAAGGAGAAACCTGGATTTCTGATGAGGATAAAAAGATATATTCAGAGGAAGAGCTGGACGCAGGCTGGCGTCTTTCCTGCTGCCTCTATCCGACAGAGGAACTGGAAGTCTCCGTTTCCCAGAGTGACGAATCCCTGTTTGAGGCAGTGGGTGAAACGGAAAATACAAAAGAAAGCGGTACAGAAGAATCGTTTTATAATGTTGCCGTGGATATAGGAACAACGACTATTGCCATGTCTTTAACCGGCGGAGACAGCGGCAAAGCTTTTCACACCGTCACTTCCGTAAACAGCCAGAGAGCCTACGGCGCAGATGTGATTTCCAGAATACAGGCTTCTGTTGACGGAAAAAAAGAGGAGCTTCAGAAATCCATACAGAAGGACTTACAGGATTGTCTGGAAAAGCTTTTAAAAGAGGCGGGAGTTTCTGGCGAGGACGTGGGGAAAATCGTGATAGGCGGAAATACAACAATGGGACATCTTTTAATGGGATATGACTGCAATACCCTTGGCGTGTTCCCGTTTACACCTGTAAATATTGATTTTATCAAAGGAACGGAAGGGATTCTTGGCACAGATAGATTCGGCAAAAAAGAAGTGATTCTTCTTCCGGGGATTTCCACGTATGTAGGCGGGGACATTGTATCGGGAATGTACGCTTATGATTTTACAGAAAAAGAAGACGTATGTATGTTCATTGACCTTGGAACAAACGGGGAAATGGGAATCGGGAATAAAGAGAAAATCCTTGTGACTTCTACAGCAGCAGGTCCCGCGTTTGAGGGTGGAAACATTACCTGGGGCATGGGAAGTGTGCCCGGCGCAATCTGCTCTGTAAAGCTTGAGGGCACAGAGGCAGAGGTAAAAACAATTCGGGACGAAGCGCCGCAGGGAATCTGCGGAACAGGAGTAGTGGAGACGGCGGCAGAGCTTGTGCGTGAGGAAATCGTGGACGAGACAGGAGCCCTTGACGAAGACTATTTTGACGACGGATTTCCATTAGCAAAAACTCCCAACGGAAAAGAAATTGTATTTACCCAGAAGGACGTAAGGGAAATCCAGCTTGCAAAAGCGGCAGTTCGCGCAGGCGTGGAAACGCTTCTTCTCCGCTATGGAATAAAAAAAGAAGAGGTTTCAAAAGTATATCTTGCGGGAGGCTTCGGCTATAAGCTTGATACAGAAAAGGCGATTGCCATCGGTATGCTTCCGGAGGAATGGGCGGACCGAATTGTGACAGTGGGAAACAGCTCCCTTTCAGGAGCCTGTAAATACTTGAAAGACAAAAATGGGGACGAAACCATAGAAAAGCTGGTAAGCATTTCGGAAGAGGTGAATCTGTCGGCTGATAAAGAATTTAATGAATTTTATATGAATGAAATGTTTTTTTAACAGCAGATAGCAGTTTGAAAAGTTCGCAAAGAGGACAAAAAATAGAAAAATATATACGGTTTTTTAAGATGAAAATCTTAAAAACCGTATTTTTTTAAAAATAAAAAGAAAAATAATTTGAAATTTAAAGTGGACGATATTCCAAATAGAATAAATGTTTGCTATTATAATCGTGCAAGGAGCTCCTGAAGAAAAAAATTAAAAAATTAAAAAAAAGTTTAACACAGCCGCGATTTTCTAACATATAGAAGTAATTAAGGAGATAACTTCCTGAATAGAAAGGAGGGAACCGATATGCATCGTGTTGTACATAATCGCGGCAGACCGCAAAAATTTTATTAGCGGAAAACAAACAACAAAAAATTAAGAAAGGAAAAGGCTGCAGTCACAAAATATAAGCAGCCAGGTAAAAGATTATGGAAAATTTAAGAAGAAAAG
>OLRL01000260.1_pt1 | contig 45434 bp, 45 predicted proteins | sample 1643201 | NCBI WGS metagenome assembly OLRL01 (sample SAMEA3136649, study PRJEB25190) | human gut metagenome | biome: human gut; feature: human-associated habitat; material: faeces | place: Austria | collected 2013
TTTTAGATTCATGGCACAGTTATCACTTCAGATACTGTTCCGTGAATAATTTAGGATTAATTTAAAGTTTGTTCCTGCTTTTACTTCTGCCGGATCCGTTGAAAATCCGGTTACAATGACACGTGGAGTTAATGCAGTAGCAGAAGTTTCTCCCGAACCACCGTCAGAGCCACCTACGTCTATCGGCGGTAAATCTCCCCCCATATCTACCGGAGGATAATTATTCACATCTCCTCCTGTACCATTTTGATTTCCATCCGGATTTTTATCTGGATCTTGGGACGGCTTTTCTTCCTTCGGTTTTCCTTCCATCTTTACAAATACACTTTGCTCGAAGGTCTTTTCCCCGTAAGAAACATCAAAAAGTACTTTATAATATTTTGATTCTACATTTTGGCGAGGTGTTACGGAAAATACAACATCGACACTTTCTTTTCCCTTTATGCTTGCAATTTCTTGTTCATAAGATACTTTTTCAATCTCAAACGGCCAATTTTTAATGCCAGTTGTCACTTTCGGGACAATCGTAATATTCTGAATTTCCTCTTCCCCACTGTTTTTCAAAGTAAGTTCCAGTTTCTTCGCTTCTCCATACTTGAAATTCGGTGTGTTTTCTCCTTTCACTCTTAGACTCAATGTTTCTTTCGCTTTAGCATTTTCTGTTGAAAACTGCATCGTTGGATTCTCGGCTGCTTTTACTCCCATTGGTGTCAATCCCGGAAGAGTAAGTGTTGCACAAAGCAATACCGCTGCCAGCTTATTAATCTGTCTCATTGTTTTGTTCCTCCCTCTTATCTTCTATTTTTACAATTTTTCCGTCAATAATATGAAATACCCTATCGGCATACGACGCTAATTCGTTGTCATGTGTTACCATGACCAATGTTTTTTTCTGCTTCTTTACAACATTTCTCATCAATTCCATAACTTCTTTGGAAGTGTGAGAATCCAGATTTCCGGTTGGTTCATCTGCAAATATAATCTGCGGATCCATTACAAGAGCTCTAGCTACTCCGACTCGTTGTTGTTGACCGCCTGACATCTGATTCGGTAAATGCTTCTTATGTTTTTTCAAATTCACAAGATCCAGCATTTTATCTGCTGCTTTTAATCTTTTCTCTTTGGGAATTCCTCGAAATGTCAATGGAAGCGCTACATTTTCCACCGCATTCATTGTTCCGATCAAATGAAACGATTGAAAAATAAATCCGACATGCTCTCTTCTGAATTTCACCAGTTGATTTTCGTTCAGACCTTCTATATGCTCTCCTGCAATCACAATCTCACCTCTTGTCGGCTTTTCCAATCCTGCCAACATATTCAGAAGCGTTGATTTTCCAGAACCCGATGTACCAACAATCGCACAAAATTCTCCTTCGTGTATAGAAAAATCCACCCCGTCGAGTGCATGAACCACATCATCTCCGACACGATACAATTTGTACAGATGTTTTACTTTGATTATCTCGCCCACTTATGCTCTCCTTCCTGCGTTTTTCCCCTGCAACCTGCTTTCACATAACACTCATGTTTTGTCAGGCGCATTACTTATGTGCATTATATCATTTCTATATATATGAATCCTTGAGATACTTTTAAATATCATTAATTTTTTATTAAGGTTTACCAAATGCAAAAGACTCACCCCTTCCGGAGTGAGCCTTTTTCATCTTTTTCGATTCGAAATAATCTTTACAGCAATAACGATCACAAGTATCGGTCCAAGGAACGGCATCAGCATGGATATGATCCCGGTCAGGACAGAAAATACTAAAAATATAATTGCAACGATCGCCAAGATAAGAAGCGCAACTTTCCATTTGCTATTCAAATTAAAAACATGCACACGTTGTCCTTGCTCTTTCTGTTCACGGCTTGTCCTTCGGAAACTATCCTCTACATCTTCATATTCTTGAGAGCCGGTTTGGTTTCCAGGAGTCGTAGCAATCGTTTTTGCAATCAGCCACGGATCTCCCAATTCCTCAAGCACTTCTTTTTCGCTGCGTCCTTTTTTCACTTCATCATCAATATATCCTGCATAATACCGGACATTGTCCTGTACGTCTGCTTCACTTACACTATTTTTCAGTGCTTCGCGAAGTTCCTTTATAAATTCACTACGATTCATACTCCCTCGCTTTCTTTATACTTCAAATATCAAATCACCATAAGATGGCATTGGCCACATATCCTTTGCAACAATCATTTCCAATTCATCTACTGGTTTTCTAAGAGCCTTCATTGCCGGAGCTACTTCCCCATAGAACCAAAATGCCTGCTCTTTTCCTTCTTCTTTCTCCATCGCCTGACGTGTTACGATACCTAACTTCTCAAGCGCCTCTTTCGATTCTTTCAAAAGTGTGGATACGCGATGTAAAATATCTGCCTGCACTTCATAATCCACACCGGCTTCCCTTACTGCATTGACAGTCTCTGCCAGTTCTTTCGTGTATCGCATAACCGCCGGAATGATATGTTTGCTTGCAATATCGATCATAGATCTTGCTTCAATATTTAATACTTTTGCATATGCTTCGTATTTAATCTCCGCTCTGGATTCTAATTCTGCTCTTGTAAAGACGCCAAATTTTTCAAAAACTTTTACCGCTTTTTCGGACACCATCTCGTCAATGGATTCTACCATGGATTTAATATTTGGAAGTCCTCTTCTCTCGGCTTCTTTTACCCATTCCTCAGAATATCCATTTCCGTTAAAGACAATTCTCTGATGTTTCATGGCATATTCTTTGATCAGGTCATGTACTGCCATTTCAAAATCTTCTGCCTGCTCCAGTATATCGCAAGCTTCTGAAAATACATCGGCTACAATCGTATTTAATACGATATTTGGCGCTGCGACAGAATCACGTGAACCAACCATACGAAATTCAAACTTATTATTTGTAAAGGCAAATGGAGATGTTCTGTTTCGGTCCGTTGCGTCTTTTGCAAGATCCGGAAGCGTTCTTACCCCTGTTTCCAATACGCCGGATTTGATACTTCTTGTCGCTTCTCCCGTCGCCACAAGCTGTTCCAGCACATCCTCAAGCTGTTCCCCAAGAAATACGGAAATAATTGCAGGAGGCGCCTCTGCTGCTCCAAGACGATGATCATTCCCAGGATCTGCTGCAGACTCACGAAGAAGTCCTGCATAATCATCTACCGCTTTCAAAATACAGATTAAGATAAATAAAAACTGAATATTGTCGTGCGGTGTTTTACCCGGATCCAAGAGATTCTTTCCATCATCTGTCGTAAGTGACCAGTTATTATGCTTACCAGAACCATTTACCCCTGCAAATGGTTTTTCATGAAGTAGGCAATGGAGTCCATGTCTGGAAGCTACCTTTTTCAGTACCTCCATCACAAGCTGGTTATGATCGACCGCCACGTTACATTTCGCATAGATTGGAGCAAGCTCATGCTGTGCCGGAGCCGCCTCGTTATGCTGTGTCTTCGCTGTTACTCCCAACTTCCAAAGTTCTTCGTTAACGTCCTTCATATAAGCTGCAATTCGTTCACGAATACTTCCGAAATAATGATCGTCAAGTTCTTGTCCCTTCGGCGGCATTGCTCCAAAAAGAGTTCTTCCCGTAAATACCAGATCTTTTCGTTTTAAATAGGCTTCTCTGTCTACAAGAAAATATTCCTGCTCTGCTCCTACCGATGGAATTACTTTTTTCGTTGTCGTATTACCAAACAAACGGAGAAGTCGCAGGGTTTCCTTATTCAGCGCTTCCATGGATCGAAGAAGCGGTGTCTTCTGATCCAACGTTTCACCTTTATAGGAACAAAATGCTGTCGGAATACAAAGAGTTGCCCCGCCCGCATCTTGTCTTACAAACGCCGGAGACGTACAATCCCAAGCGGTATAACCTCTCGCTTCAAATGTAGCTCGAAGTCCTCCCGATGGGAACGAAGATGCATCAGGCTCTCCTTTGATAAGCTCTTTTCCAGAAAAACTCATAAGAACCTTTCCACTAGACATCGGCGCCGATATAAAAGAATCATGCTTTTCTGCAGTAGCTCCTGTTAGTGGCTGGAACCAATGTGTATAATGTGTCGCCCCTTTTTCAATCGCCCATTCCTTCATCTCATGAGCAATCACGTCCGCGGTGTCAAGATCCAACTCTTTTCCTTCTTCAATCGTCTTTTTCAGTTCTTTATACACCTTTTTCGGAAGTCTCTCCTGCATAACTGTATCATTAAAAACATTCTCCCCAAAAATCTCTGCTACATTAATAAAGTCGCTCATCTCACTTTTCCTCTCCGTAAAAAATATCAAAATTTACTTTATACGATACATGAATTTTTTTCATTTTGCAAGTTAGGAATCGCAGAATTTCATAAGATTTTCTAATGATGACTTTTAAGTATAGAAAAAGAGGGTAGCCAAAAAGCTGCACCCTCTCGTATAAATCATCTCTATTAAGCTTTGTTTACAGAACCGAATAATTCCATTTTTTCTTTTACTGTAGCTTTGATTGCTTCAAAACCTGGAGCTAATACTTTACGTGGATCGTATCCTTTGCCCTGCTGATCTTTTCCTTCTTCGATGTATTTACGTGTAGCTGCTGTGAATGCTAACTGACACTCTGTATTAACATTGATCTTAGATACACCAAGGTCGATTGCTTTTTTGATCATATCTGCTGGGATACCTGTACCACCGTGAAGTACTAATGGCATGTCTCCTGTTAACTGCTGGATAGCGTCTAATGTTTCGAAGCTTAATCCCTGCCAGTTTTCTGGGTATTTTCCGTGGATATTTCCGATACCTGCTGCGAGGAAGTCGATTCCAAGATCAGCAATCATCTTACATTCCTGTGGATCAGCACATTCACCTGCACCTACAACTCCATCTTCTTCTCCACCGATAGCTCCAACTTCTGCTTCAAGTGACATTCCTTTTTCTTTTACGATTGCTACTAATTCTTTTGTTTTAGCAACGTTTTCTTCGATTGGGTAGTGTGAACCATCGAACATGATTGAAGAAAATCCTGCTTCGATACATTTCATACATCCTTCGTAGCTGCCGTGGTCTAAATGAAGAGCTACAGGAACAGTAATGTTAAGTTCCTCTAACATACCGTTAACCATACCTACAACTGTTTTATATCCACACATATATTTTCCAGCACCTTCAGATACACCTAAGATTACTGGTGAGTTATTCTCCTGAGCTGTAAGTAAAATAGCTTTTGTCCACTCAAGGTTGTTGATGTTGAACTGACCAACTGCGTAGTGACCTGCTTTTGCTTTATCAAGCATTTCTTTTGCTGATACTAACATAATTCCATTCCTCCATTTGTCTGTTTATCAAAATTCTAACAAAGTCATTATACCTCATTACAAAATAGATTGCAATTGCATCAAGATAAAATTTTCTATTCTCCTTTTTGATAAACTACTTTTCCGTCAATCATCGTACATTGTACTTCCGCATTGGTATCTAATCCAAGACGGCCTTTTACAAGAATGATATCTGCATCTTTACCTTCTTCCAACGTACCGATTCTGTCCTCTACTCCCATACTCTTCGCAGCATTAATTGTAACCATACGAATTGCACGTTCCTGCGGAACTCCTTCTCGTACTGCTTCTCCAATATGGTGATACAAAGATTCTTCACTCATAATCGGAGAATCTGTTACGATTGCAACATTCACGCCATGTTCATCCAGTTCTTTAACCGCTTCAATATCGATTTTTCTTCTTTCACCCGGACAACGATATGTAGCAATCGGTCCATAACAGATGTCACAGCCGCTTTCTACGATCTCATCTATATAGTCTGTCGCTCCCCAAGCATGTTCAATAGAAAATCTCACGCCGAATTCTTTGCAAACTTCAATAGCAGTAAGCATATCATACTGTGTACAATGTACTTTACATGGTAATTCTCCGGTAAGAGCGCGACTCAACGCTTCCATATTAGAATCATATGGTGGCTCTTCGCCTCGTTCTTTTTTCTCCAAGTATTCTTTTGCTCTACGGAATGTGTCGCGAAGTACATCGGCAATTCCCATTCTCGTCATCGGAAGTCTTGACATTGCTCCAAATGTATTTTTCGGATTTCCTCCCAGCGCGATTTTCACTGCACAAGGCGCTTTCAGCGTCATCTCAAACGCATTATCTCCATATGTCTTTAATGCAACAGGTAAGCCGCAAAATACTTCTCCGCTTCCCGGTGTTACGAGTAATGTTGTAATTCCATGTTCATAAGACACTTGAAATTCTCTTGCTTTTGGATTGATACCAAATCGCGCATCCAAATCAACTACAACAGGATCTGTCATTTCGTTCGCATCGTCCACGCAAGTTTCCTGATTGAAGTCAAATAAACCGATATGTGTATGCGCATCAATCAATCCCGGCATAACATAAAGTCCGGAAGCATCTAACACTTTTGCATCCTTTTCTTCAATCTGTGTATCTACTTTTACTATCTTTCCGTTTTCTACAAGAACATCGCCTTTGAAAGGTTCGCTTTGTTCTGTCATTGTACATAACGTACCATTTTTAATCAGAATCTTCATTATAGTATCACCTCTCCATTCACAATGCTTCTCTCTACTTTTGCTGCATAAGTAGTAACCGGATGCGCGCTGAAGATAGAAATATCTGCGTCTTTTCCTTCTTCGATTGTTCCAACTCTGTCTTCAATTCCAAGCATTTTTGCAGGAGATAATGTCATCATCTCTACTACCTTTTCTGCATCCACGCCTGCGCGATATGCTTCGATCGCACTCCAAATAAAGATTTCTCTTCCTTCTGATCTTCCGTTAAATGTATTGGTAAAAGCAATCAGATTGCCATTGTCTGCCAACTCTACCAGCTTATCCATTTTCATTCCATGCTTTGCAATCTGAGACATCATATTCACATTTCCTAAGATTAAACCAACATTTTGCGCCTTTATCTCTTCTACGCAATCGCCAAAACAAAATCCGTCTACAAGTACTTTATTCACGGCCTCATCTTTCAAAATGTACAGAAGGGAATCAATTTCTCCTTTTGTCTCTGCAGCCACAAATAATGACATCGTCTTCTGATCCAACACATCACAAAGTACTTGCTGTGCTCTGCTCTTTTCCTTTGCTCTTCTGGCATCATCGATTGTCTTTTTAAAGAGACTTATTGTAGCCATTCTTGTCATCGGAGACTGTTTTCTTCCACCGAATACTTGTTTTACTCCTGCCTCTACGCTTCCTTTTAAAGCTGCGTGTTCTTTCAGAAGTCTCGTCTGCATCTTCTGTGGTGCAGTTTTAACAGCCGCCACCTGCCCGCTGAACAAGTTATAGTTTCCCGGAGTGCAGCCTACTGTTGTGATTCCACTTTTATAGAATTCCTGTGCATTCAATTCGTCCGGATCAATACTATATTTGATACTCAATTCCGGCGTCACAAGACTTGACGTCTCATCTGTATCCATATTTCTTCCAGGAATCCCCATCGCCCCGATTGAAGATTGTGGATCGATAAATCCAGGAAATACTTCTTTCCCTGAGGCATCGATCACTTCTGCTTCTTCACATTCGATCACCGGTGCAACCTTTTGTATCTTTGTACCGTCTATCAGAATATCGCCTTTTTCCATGACAGTTCCATCTCCCACATGGATCCGGCCATTTTTTATTATATACATACTCTTTTCCTCACATTACCTTTTCATTGCATTCTCATCGTTTTTCTGATTCAGTTTTTCATGTAATACTTCCGGAACAATCATATAATGTTCTTCGATCAGTCTCGAAGTTTCTTCTACTGATAATTCCTTCAGTCCTTTTAAAAGAACTTCATGATTTTTTCGGATTACGTCAAACGGTATGATCGACTCTGCTTCCAACGTATAATGTGCACGAATGTTGCTTTCACGCAGCATTGCCCAAACTTTATACAAGGTATCGCATTTTGCCGCTTTTACAATGCAAGAATGAAATTCTTCATCCAAACAAAGAATCCGGTAGACATCTTTTTCTCTGGCAGCATCATCCATTTCCTTTAGACAGTCTTCCATTTCCTCTTTATATTCTTCTGAAAGATTTCCCGCAATTAGACGTACTGCCAAAATCTCGAGCGTAGAACGAACAAGATACTTTTCCTGCATTTCCTCATATGATATTTCCCGTACCGTACACCCCTTATGCGATTCGTAGATAATCAACCCTTCTTCTTCTATATGACGCAAGGCTTCTCGTACCGGTCCACGGCTCACATGGAATTTTTCTGCGATTTCTTCCTCTACAATTCGTTCCCCCGGCATAATTTTCCCCCGAATAATATCGTCTCGAAGGGCATCTGCAATCTGCTCCCAAAGTGTCCTTTTTACAATTGCTGCTTTTTTCTCGTATCCCATTCTTTGTTCCCTTCCTTACTGAATGTCTTTTATAAGAAGAAAAGACTGACTCCTACGATTACAGCAAGTGTAATCGCAAGGGCTGGCCACAATGCCCAAAATGCCCCGAGAACCATAGCGAGATAATCTCCCTTTTCAAAAACCATTTCTTCTTCTCTTATCTGTCTTTGAAACTCTAAAAACTTCCGATCCTGTTCTTCTAATTGACGTCCTCGTTTACTATAGCCTCCAAAAAAACTCATGACAATTCCTCTCTTTTATTGCTGTTCCTCTTCACCGAGTGGATGATGACAAGCCACATAGTGTCCCGGTCTCATCTCTACAAGTTCCGGTGTGATATGTTTACAAATTTCTGTACAATATTTACATCTTGTGTGGAATTTACATCCTTTTGGCGGATGTACAGGGCTTGGAATGTCCCCTTCCAACGGAATCATCTCTCTATCCGAATCAAGATCCGTTGTTGGGATTGCTGATAACAACGCCTCTGTATACGGATGTGTCGGGTGAGCAAAAATCTCCGCAGATGTTGCAAGCTCCACAATATTTCCAAGATACATAACTCCAATTCTGTCACTGATATATTTTACCACACTTAATCCGTGTGAGATAAACAAATATGCAAGATTATCTTCTTTTCCCAAATCTTTTAACAAGTTAACGATCTGAGACTGGATAGATACGTCCAATGCCGAAACAGCCTCATCACATACAACAAAGCGTGGTTTCAATGCAAGCGCTCGTGCAATTCCGATTCTCTGTCTCTGACCTCCGGAAAATTGATGTGGATATCTGTGAATCATATAAGGCGCCAATCCACATTTTTCCATAACTTCCATAACATAGGCCTGCATCTTCTCATCATTTTTCTTAAAAATACCATGCGCCAAAAGACCTTCTCCAATAATCTGCCCTACTGTCATTCTTGGATTCAAAGATGAGTATGGATCCTGGAAGATCATCTGCATATCTTTTCTTAAGAAACGCATTTCCTGAGATTTCAATCTTGCAAGATCTACTCCTTCATCGCGATAAGATTCGTATTTTGCAAAAGCTTCGTCTTTTTCGTATTTCTTACGTAAATCTTCCAGTTTGCTCTCGATTTTTTCTAATTCTGCTGTTTTCTCTGCTATTTCTTTTGATTTATCTGTTCCTTCCATCTGATTTTCTTCTTTTAACCCGCAAATAGCTCTTGCTACTTTGAATTTTTCCAAGAAAATCTGTTCCACTTCTTTTGTGTCTTCTACACAATAAAAACCACCGATGATCTGTACAAGATTCAAGAATTCCATATTGCAGTGCTTCTGAATTTCCTCACACTCTGCCTGCTTTTGGAATTTTTCCGGAGAGTCCTCCATTTTCTCATATTCTTGTTTTAATGCGTCTGCCTTCCCTTCTAATTCTGCAATTTTTTTCTTACGGGAAGCAATTGTTTTTACTGTTTCATCCACATAAAGTGGCGCCATATCGATAAGACTTCTTCCATAATACATTGTCTTACCTTCTGTTTGACGATATATTTGCAATAATGTTCTTCCAAATGTTGATTTCCCACAACCGGATTCTCCTACAAGGCCAACTGTTTCGCCTTCATAGATGTCCAATGTAATCCCATCATTTGCTCTTACATATTCTTGTTCTTTTTGAAATAATTTTGTCTTTTTAATCGGAAACCATTGTTTCAGGTCCGTTACTTTTAAAAGCACTTTCTTTTCTTCATTATTTTGCATGGCGAGCCTCCTTATTCGGGTAGAAGCAACGAATCAAATGATTGTCTTCTGCCATCTCTAATTTTGGTTCTTCATTCATACATTTCTCTGTCGCATATTTGCATCGCGGAGCGAATTTACAACCTTTCGGAAGATCAAGCGGATGTGGTACGGCTCCCGGAATTGCTTCAAGTCTGGCTCCGACCGGTGTATCCAAACGAGGAATAGAAGTCATAAGCCCTTCTGTGTATGGATGAGAGCATTTTGTGTCTTTCATAAAAATAGTACGTGCAGTACACATTTCTACAACTTGACCGCAATACATAACCGCCACTTCATCTGCCATTTGATTGATTACTCCCAAATCATGTGTAATGAATAAAATGGAAGTACCTTTTTCTTTCTTTAATTCATTCATCAATTTCAAAATCTGTGCCTGAATTGTTACATCCAAAGCAGTTGTTGGCTCATCGGCGATCAGAAGGCTCGGCTCACATGCAAGCGCCATAGCAATCATAACTCTCTGACGCATTCCACCCGACAACTGATGTGGATATTGTTTCATTACCGCTTCCGGATTCGGAATCTTTACCGCCTTTAACATCTCCAAAGATTTGGCACTCGCTTCTTTTTTTGTCAATTTTTGATGTGTCAAATATACTTCATTGAGCTGTTTTTCTATTGTATATACCGGATTCAAGCTGGTCATAGGTTCCTGAAAGATAACAGAAATCTCATTTCCACGAATCTGATACATGTCATTGATCGTACATTCTGCAAGATTACGTCCTTTGAATGTGATTGTTCCGCTGTCAATATAACCATTTCCATCGAGAAGTTTTAAGATACTCATTGCAGATACACTTTTTCCACTTCCGGATTCCCCAACGATTCCCAAGGTTTTTCCTGCTTCTACTCGATAAGAAACACCGTTGACCGCTTTTACAATTCCTTTTTTTGTTTTAAAAAATGTATGTAGATCATCTACTTCCAATAAATATGCCATCGTTATTCCTACCTTTCATTTGCCTTCGGGTCAACTGCTTTACGAAGTCCGTCACCAAACAAGTTGATGCTGACTGTACAAAGTCCTAATACAATTGACGGGAATACCCATCTCCACCAGTATTGAGAAATAACTTCTGATGAACGACAGTTGTTCAACATATTTCCCCAAGATGGAAGCGGCTCTGCCACACCGAATCCCAAGAATGATAATCCTGACTCTGTCAACATACAGCTTGCAAATGAAATTGTTGCCTGTACGATAATGATCGTCATTACATTTGGTACGATATGACGGAAAATAATATTTCTTTCTTTTACACCAAGCGCTTTTGCCGCAACAACGAATTCCTTGTTACGCTCTGCAAGCACTTGCGCACGAACCATATTGGCGATTCCTGTCCAACCAAGAACACCCAGGATCAACATGATCATAATGATTCTTCCTACATCTGATACTTTATTTCCAATCAATGCTGAAAGAATCAATGCAAGTGGAATAAATGGAAGTGAACCGACAACCTCAGACAAACGCATCAATAAGATGTCCACTTTTCCTCCATAGTAGCCGGAAATACCACCCACAAGAATTCCAATTGCAAACTGAATGATTACTGCAATGAAACCTACCGTCATTGTCATCTGTCCACCTTTTAAGATACGGTAGAAAACATTTCTTCCTAAGTTATCTGTTCCTAAGAGATATCCTTTTAATCCCCATGTTACAACAGAACCATCCTCTTTGATCACACAGTTCTGATAATATCCTGAAGATACTTTCTCAACATTTGTTGCTTTTGCAGGAACCTTCGCCTGTTTATTCTCATTTCCGCCCCACGCTACAGCATTGCCGTCTTTTGTTATAACAACAACATGATTACGTCCTGCAGAAATATCCACTGCTTTTCCTTGTACTTCTTCCGGAACTTCATAGATATGATTATGGTTATTTCCCCATACACTTACTGTTCCATCTTTCAAAACAGCTACTGCCGCTTTGTCTGTCAAAGCAATTTTCTCTACTTTCCCTTGAATTTCCTCCGGAATCTTATCAAGTGCAGTTTCTTTTTTTCCAAGGACAATGACGCGGCCATCTTTTGTAAGCGCCATTCCTGTTTGAATATTTGCTTTTACTTCTTTGATTTTTTCATTCTTTACTTTTGATGGAGAGATATCAACGGCATTTTCATTTCCCCATGAAACAACCTGTCCATCTTCTGTCACAACAATTGACATCTGGTATCCCGCTTCAATATCACGGATTCTTTTTCCTTGCAGTTCCGGCGGAATCCTGTTTAACCCCATACGGTTAAATCCCCATGTAAATAACTTACCTTTATCATTTAACGCAAGCACATGATCCTGTCCAACTGCAATATCTACAATTTTACCCATCTCATATGGGATTTTTTTCAAGTTCTTTGATAACTGTCCCCACTCATAAACGTAACCGTCTTTGTCAACTCCCACACCGAATGTCGGACCAAATTCAATGATTTCCGCATTGTTCTTTAAGTCCTTCGGAACAGAGAGAAAGGAAAATCCCGGCGCAATATTTTTCTGTGTTGGATCCTGGAAGTTCAAATCCTGATGGAACCAAATTGGTAAGATAAAGCACATTGCAAAAATAGATACAAATACGATCAATCCACCCATTGCCAGTTTATTTTCCAACAAATTCTTTATAATTGTACGAAAAGGACTCTGCATCTGTTCTTCTTCCAGAACAGAACGCTGTTGTTTTTCTTTCTTCTTTCCAAATAACATTTGTTTTCCTCCTAATCGAGCTTTATTCTTGGATCAACGATACAGTAACATAAGTCTGTGATCAAGTTGGCTGCCAATCCTAATAAAATGTAGAACATCTGCATTGACAACGCAACAGTATAATCATGCTGGTTCAAGGAATCGATCAGAAGTTTTCCGACACCTTTCCATGAGAACAATGTCTCAATAATAACTGCTCCACCGAAAATAGCAACAATCGAGCCTACGATCCATCCTGTAATAGGAATCAACGCATTTCTGAACGCATGTTTATAAATAACAGTTTTCTCTTTCAAACCTTTTGCACGTGCTGTTCTTACATAATCCATAGACAATGCATCAAGAAGCGCACCTCTGACATAACGGATCAGACCACCGATTCCTGTCAAACATACGATGATCGGTAATGCCATGTGATACAAATAATCTAAAAACGCCCGAAATCCTGTATAGCCTGCTCCTGTCGTTACCATACCGCTAATTGGGAAAATAGGAATAACAATCGCGAACAGGTAGATGAAAATCAAAGCGGAAATGAAAGACGGAATACTGATTCCGACCATTGTTGCCACCTGAAGAGATGTGTCAAACATTGTATCTTTTTTCACCGCACATTTAATTCCAAGCGGTATTCCGATCGCAAACAAGAAAATATAATATACCACATTGAGTGCAATCGTATTTCTCATCGGAGGTCCGATCAGATCTTTTACAGGAATACGATAAACAGAAGAGTATCCAAGATCTCCTTTTAAAATGTTGCCCATCCAGCTTACATACTGAATAACAAGCGGTTTATCCAATCCCAAACGTTCTCTTGCCTGCTGATATAACATCTCATATTGTTCCGGTGAAACACTCATCTTTTGTCCTTCCACCATAAGTCTGGCCGGATCTCCCGGTACCATCTTAAATATTCCAAACAATAGTAATGAGAGCAGGAAGAATACTACAATAATGTACCCAAGTCTTTTTAATATGTATTTTGCCATAGTATAGACATGACTCCTTCCATTTTATGTAATTATTTTGCCATAAATAAAATTTATGGGAAGACAGAAATGGTCTTTTCTGTCCTCCCGTGAAATCTTTTATTCCATTATTCTTCGATATATGCGTCAAGAACCATTAAGCCCCATCCGTCATGTGCTCTTGGAACAAAGTTCTTTAATCTTGGGTTAAAGAACATGTAAGAAACTCCACATCCCATTGGAAGACTTGGAAGCTTTTTATTATATGCTTTTTGGAATTCTGCATATAATTTTCTAAATCCTTCAAGATCATCCGGGTCTACATTCTGCATTTTCTTTGCAATCTCTTTAAGCTCTGGATCAGAGATGCGGTTAACATTCCATAATCCCATTAATTCCGGAGCATCATCAAATGCATACCAGTAGAAGAGAATCTCAGGAATTCCAATACTGCTGTAGAAAATGTTGTATGTTGGGTCTACGCCTTCACGATTCATATGGTTGATCATAAGGGCAAAATCCATAGAAGTATATTTGTATTCCATACCAATTTTTTCTGCTTCTGGTGGAATTACTGTGTTATAGAGTTTAGAATATTCATCTTCTGCACAGGCAACTTCAATTTTTAATTTCATTAATTCGCCATTTACATCTTTATAACGATATTTGTCTACTCCCTCTTTAAATGCCTCACCCTTCTCATTTAATGTCCAGCCGCCATTGATCAATTCCTGTTTTGCCTTCTCAAGGTCATAAGAATAATGTGTTAAATCAGATTCAATATCATCTTTTACTGCATTATAATGACTTGTCGCATCTGTTGCATAACAGTCTACAACAGAACCATAACCACCTGTTAACTGTTTATCTAATTCATCACGGTCTACAATATAAGCGATTGCACGTCTTACTTCTTCAAACTGTGTCGGTCCAAAGTCACATACATAACGAAGTTCTGTCATATATGTTCCCGGTACAACACCATAGTTTGCATTTAATTTTCCTTCTTCAACTTTTGTTAAAGCTGCTTCAATCTTTTCTCCAGAACCTGCACTGTAGAAATCGATTGTTCCTTTTTCAAATTCATCACGGATTGTCTCACTTGCAACCGGTTTAGAAATAATGCTTTGGATATGTGGTTTTGTTCCATCATATCTTCCTAAGTATTCTTCATTGATCTCTAATTCTACTGTTTCAGTTGTAAGATCTACGCTCTTTAATTTGTATGGTCCACAAACTACAGGGTTTTTGTAACGGAATCCTGTTTCTGGATCAAGTAATGTCTTTCTTAACAGATCTTCTGTAAATTCATCTGTCATATAAGCACCATTTCCGTCATCTTTTACATCACATCCCGGTGCGATTGCTGCTAACGGCTCCGGCATATATGCAACATTAGCCAACTCATAGTAATTTGGAAGTTCTTCCGCCTTAATTGTCATAGAGTATTCATACTCTCCGAGAAGTCTGACACCTGAGAACTCTTTTGCCTGTCCGGATACATGTTCATCATATCCTTTTAATGCCCATCCATATGTAGCATCACCTTCGCATGCTGCAAATTCAGGAGATGAATGTAACAAAAGACAGAATACGTAGTCTTTTGCAGTGATCGGAGTTCCATCGCTCCATTTCAAATTGTCATTGATTACAACACGATATGTCTTGCTTCCATCATCGTTTTCTGTTACTTCATGTTCTTTCACTACAACCGGATCCCAATCAAGAACTCTTTCTCGATTATAGTCTGCAATTGCATAACCACTCATCAATCCGATAAATCCGTCATTTGTTGTATTTCTTGACCAGCCGTCTCTCATATCCGGTGATAATGTTCCTGGTGTGATTGCAACAACAACCTGTCCGCCAACCGGTGCGTCTTCAGGTGGTGCTCCTTGCTCTTCCGGAGCAATTTCAACTCCTACCTGTTTGCTTGAGTCTTCTTTTTCTTTCTGCTGGTTTTTGCTGGATGCTCCGCCTCCACCACATGCTGTCAAGGAGAACACCATAACTCCTGCCAGCAAGAGCGCCATCATTCTCTTTTTCATTTCTCTTTCCTCCATTTGATTGTTTATTCCAACTGTCTTAATTATAACATTTATACAATTTTAAGTCTATCGAAGACAGCGTTTTTGTGCATCTTTGTGAATTATGCCATTTTGTGTGCTTTATTCGAAGAAGTTGTCTTTCCAGTACGGACTTCACCTTTATATTTCTCTGTTTTTGTTTTCCCTGTGAATACATTAACATTGTTAACAATTTACAATTTGTTCAATTTTACCAAATTGTAAATTGTTAACAATCTGCAAAACATAGAAAAAAGGAGCCAAAGTAGCTCCTTTTCTCTTAAATTTTATTAACTTAATATTCATTTTACGGTATTACAAAAAATCTTTCCTATCCAACAAAAAAAGGAAATCCAATAGGATTTCCTTTTCGATATGACTCCCAGGGGAATCGAACCCCTGATTCCAGCGTGAGAGGCTAGCGTCTTGACCGCTTGACCAGGGAGCCATGAACCGTACTCATTTAATATAGCACAGTTGCATGGCAAATGCAAGCATTTTTTTATTTTTTCTATTTTATTTAAACATTACCCAATATCCTTGCACAAAGATAAATAATACAATTAATGGCAAAATACAAGACAAGTAAAATCTCATTACTTTTCCACCTGGGAATTTTAATCCTTTTCCGGCATTGGCTTCTTTGATAAAGTTATCCCAGCCCCATCCATATCTTGTGACACAGAATAATAAGAATACGAGGGAACCTAATGGAAGTAAATTATTGCTAACAAGAAAATCTTCCATATCCATAATATTCTTTCCTCCAATGGTAAAAGATGCCCAATCTGTCATACCTAATACGCATGGAAGCCCTAAAATAATCAATGCAACTCCATTGATCAGCAGAGATTTTTTCAAACTCCAACCAAACATATCCTGGAAACATGCAATAATATTTTGAAATACAGCTATAATTGTTGAGAATGCTGCGAATGTCATAAACAAGAAGAAGAGAGTTCCCCAAATTCTTCCACCAGTCATCTCATTGAATACATTCGGAAGTGTGACAAACACAAGCCCCGGTCCTTCTCCAGGATTAATTCCAAACGCAAAACATGCCGGGAAAATAATCAATCCTGCAGTTGTTGCAACAAATGTATCCAGAATTGTTACACTTACTGCTTCTCCGGCAAGAGTTCTTTCTTTATCAATATAGCTTCCAAAAATCGCTAACGCGCCAATTCCAAGGCTAAGTGTAAAGAAAGACTGCCCCATCGCTGCAAATACAGTTGTTCCAATACCTGCTTCTTTCATTTTTCCAAAATCCGGTTTCAAATAGAACTCTAATCCCTCCATGGCATTTGGAAGCGTCACAGAACGCGCTACCAATAAGAACATGATCAAAAGCAAACTTACCATCATTACTTTTGTAATCTTTTCTACACCTTTTTGAAGCCCCATTGAACATACAAGTAAGCCAAGAATTGAAATCACAAGCATCCAAAAAATCATTTCATTTCTATTTGTAGTCAATGTCCCAAAAATCTCAGCTACTTGTTCTGCAGATGTCCCTACAAACTCACCTTTTGCCATCTTGACAAAATAGGCAAGCATCCATCCACCGACTGTTGTGTAAAACATCATCAGCAAATAATTTCCGGCAATTGCAAAATACTTATGAATGTGCCATTTGCTTCCTTTTGGTTCCAACACTTCATAAGCGCGCCCCACACTTTTCTGGCTTGCCCTTCCGATTGCAAATTCTACAACCATGATCGGCAACCCCAATGTTAGTAAAAAGAACAGATAGATGAGCACAAAGGCTCCCCCTCCGTATTGACCTGTAATATATGGAAATCTCCACACATTACCAAGTCCGATCGCACATCCTGCTGAAATCAGGATGAATCCTAGTCTTGATGAAAACTTTTCTCTCTTTTCCATGATTATCTTGTTTCTTCCTCCTCAAGTAAAATTTCCGCCGCCTCATACATCAGCGTCGATTTATTCTCCGGGTCAATCATGATTTCCAAACTTTGGCGTTCATTTTTTATATGAACATAATCATGCTCACCCCCGAATTCACCATCCAACGTCCATGGAATTTCTTCCAATGACTCGAAAAATACTTCTTTCGCTTTGAAAGAATACATATATTTTGAATCCTGTTGTCCTGTAGCAATGGAAAGAATAATGTCGTTCAATTCCAATGGATTCTTCGGGAATTTGATCAAAGTCGCCTCAAATTCTCCATCATCAAACACCACGTTCTTTCCGATCATATTACGGAATCCTCCAACAGATTTGGAGTTTGTTACCATTCCAAATACAAATTCATCTTCAATTACTTCCCCATCATGTGTTACTTTGATGTGATATGACGGAATTCCAAACAATCGCTTTGTTCCTTCCAAGACATAAGCCAAATGCCCTAATACATTCTTAACCTCCTGTTTTGTTTGATAGGAAACATCTGTAAATAGTCCAAACGCAGCAATATATACGAAGATGTCTTTGTTAAAACGTCCCACATCACATGCAAAAGGTTCTCCATTCACCGCCACGTCCGCAGCTTTTAGCAGATCCTTCGGAATATGAAGACTATTTGCAAAATCATTGGTCGTTCCGGTTGGAATGTATCCGATTGGAATTCTATCCTCTCTTTGCATCATACCGGTCACGACTTCATCTAATGTTCCGTCACCTCCGCTGCATACAAGCAGATCATAATCCCCCTCAAATCTTGCAACTTTACGATATCCATCTCTATATTTTTGTGTCGGATATACTGTCACCTCATAGCCTGCTTTTACAAAAATATCCAGAATGTCAGAAAGCTTTGGTTTTAACAACCCTTTCCCTGCATTTGGATTGTAAATGAATAGTAATTTTTTCATTTCGGTTCTCCTTTCTGCCTGATTCTATAATGCGAAAAAGAATGTGCGAAGCACATTCTTTTTATCTATACGCGATTGCTATTCGCCTAACATCAAAAGGTCTTTCATCTTCTCAACAGCTTTTTCCTCATCATTACCTTCTGCTGCAACTACGAGACTGTCTCCTGTGGAAAGTTGAAGACTCATCATTCCCATAATACTTTTTGCATTGATTTTCTTTGTTCCAATTTCAATAAACACCCGACTGTTAAATTCATTTGCAATCTGCACAATCTTTGCTGTAACTCTTGCTCCAATTCCTTCTTCTGCCTGAATCGTAACTGTCTGTCTAATCATAATGTACCTCCTTGTTTTGTCTGAGCTTATCGGCAATCTCGCCTAATTTTCTCAGCCGGTGATTTACCCCCGACTTCCCGACAGGCGGCGTCAGTAAATCCCCTAATTCCTTTAATGTTGCTTCTGGATATGATAACCTTGTTAGAGCCACGTCATATAATGCCTCTGACAGGTTCTCCAACCCGATGGTATCACGGATATAATGGATATCTTCTACCTGCTTCACAGCAGCCGACACAGTCTTATTGATGTTTGCCGTTTCACAATTCACTTTTCGGTTCACAGCATTTCTCATATCCTTCAATATACGGATATTTTCAAACTTCATAAGAGCAACATGCGCTTCCATAATATTCAGCAAGTCAGATATCTGTGCTCCTTCTTTTACATAGACTACATAAGATCTCTTCCGCAATATAACCTTCGCATCAATCTCAAAGCTATTCATAATCTTTTGGAGCTGCTCTGCTTTTCCTTTTGCAGAACAGACAATTTCATAGTGATAAGACTTCTCCGGATCGCTAATTGATCCTGACACGAGAAACGCTCCTCTGATAAACGCTCTCTTGCAACAATACTGTTGTACGACAGTATTTTTAACAAGAGAAAGTTCCTCTTGAACATCCCCCTCCCGAGTCAAAAGCTTTGTCGCTTGAAGAAGCCGGAGTGCTTCCTCATGATTCTTCACAAGCAGCCAATACGATGTACTCTGCTTCGAAAGATTCCTTCGGATTGAAATTTCAGTTCTTATATTAAATGTTTTTTGCAATAATGTAAAGCACTTTCTTGCAACACTCAGGTTTTCTGTGTGGATTTTAACCGAATATCGTTCATCACTGTCAATCATAACACTTCCACACATGCTGATAAATGCGGCTGTTTCCGCAATCTGACAATGCCGCGCCGAGCTGATCTGCAGCCCTAATTCTTCTTTTACTTCTCCTGAAAATGACATGCCATCCCTCTATTCTGCTTTTCGCTTCGCATCTTTTTCAATATCTCGATGTTCTATACGCACACCATATTCATTGGATTTTTCAAAATAATGATATAGTGCATTTGCCAAAGTTACCGAGCGATGCTTCCCACCGGTACAGCCAATTGCGATTACCAACTGATGTTTTCCCTCTGCAATATACTGTGGAACTAAAAACTCCAACATATCTTGAAGTTTGTCCAAAAACTCTTCTGCCTTTCCATTATTCATTACATATTCTTGAATCTCCGGATCATTTCCCGTCTTTGGACGAAGCTCTTCAATATAGTAAGGATTCGGCAAAAATCTTACGTCAAATACAAGGTCTGCATCATTCGGAATGCCATATTTAAACCCAAAAGATACTACCGTAAGATATAAATTCTTATATTCCTGACTATCCACAAAGATTTTCTGTAATTCTCGTTTCAGTTCTCTTGTGAGAAGAAGACTCGTATCGATTATATAATCTGCATTTTTTTTGATCGGTTCCAACACTCGTCTTTCTTTCTCAAGTCCTTCCCAAATATTTCCCTCATTCGCAAGAGGATGGGTTCTTCGAGTCTCTTTGTAACGTTTTACAAGCACCGAATCTCCGGAATCAAGAAACAGCATCTCATACGAAACATCTTTCAGCATCTCTTCCAGATCAGTAAAATTCTGTCCGCCTCGAATATCAATTCCAAGCGCTACTTTGTTAAATTCCGTACTTGGAACTCTTAGTATCTCCACAAGCTTTGGAAGTAATGCCAAAGGAAGATTATCAATACAAAAATATCCTACATCTTCCAACATTTTAAGCGCTGTACTTTTCCCTGCACCGGACATTCCGGTTACAATTACAAATCTCATCTTAGAAATCCCCCAGTTTTTTCACCTCCGGTTCAAGCGGAACGCCAAATTTTTCCTCCACTCGATCCGAAACCTCTCTCATCAATTCAATCACATCTTTTGCAGTTGCATTATCCTTGTTGATCACAAATCCGCAATGTTTCTCGGATACTTGTGCTCCGCCTACGGAAAATCCACGAAGTCCGGTATCTTGAATCAATTTTCCTGCAAAATATCCTTCCGGACGTTTGAATGTACTTCCGGCGCTTGGATACTCTAACGGCTGCTTTGTCGTTCTACGTTCTTTCAAATCCTCCATAGTAGACCGAATCTCGTCTTCCTGTCCATCTTTTAATGCGATGACTGCCTCTAACGCAATGTATCCTTCTCTTCCGATCACACTTGTTCGATATCCGAGATCTAATTCTTCTCTTGTTAATACCTTTACTTCGCCTTCTTTAGAAAGCGCTGTGACTTCCTGCAGCACATCTTTCATCTCTCCGCCATATGCCCCAGCATTCATCACAACAGCCCCTCCTAATGTTCCCGGAATTCCTGCCGCGAATTCAAATCCAGTCAAACTATGTCTAAGCGCTTCACCTGCAATCTGAGAAAGAAGGGCTCCTACTTGAGCTCGAATCGTTGTACCTTCTACTTCAATCTGATTCATATTCCGATAAAGCTGAATGATCACTCCTCGATATCCTTCATCACTGACAAGAAGGTTGCTTCCATTTCCAAGTACATAATACGGAATCTCCGCCTCTTTGCACAATGTTGTTACTTTTTTGACTTCATCTATCGTCCTTGGAAGAACATAATAATCTGCCGGACCCCCAATACGAAATGTCGTATGCTTTTTCATCGGTTCATCAACAAGAACCGCTTCCGGCCCTAATATATCTATCAATCGATCATAAAATTCTCTCTGCATCTTATTCTCCTATTTTCTGTTATTCTCGTACATCATACACTAATATTATAACATATGCAATGTACTCTTGCAAATTCCTTGAAAATACGGTATATTGAAAATGTTAACTATTTTTATTCTATTAACAAGAAGGAGTGAATAAACAAGTGGACTCGAGTGTCGCCACGCAGATTATTATTTTAATCATTTTACTATTTTTTTCCGGATTTTTTTCTTCAGCGGAAACATCGCTGACAACAGTCAACAAAATCCGAATGCGTTTTTTAGCAGAAGAAGGCAACAAACGTGCAAAAAAGGTGATTGCCATCACCGAAGATTCCGGCAAAATGTTGAGCGCCATTTTGATTGGTAATAACATTGTCAATCTGTCTGCCTCATCCATCACAACAAGTATTGCTTATATGTTTGGTGGTTCCGCAGTCGCTGCTGCAACAGGAATTATTACTTTATTAATTTTGATTTTTGGTGAGATTTCTCCAAAGACTCTTGCAACAATTCATTCGGAAAAACTTGCGCTCATGTATGCTTATCCGATTGCTTTTCTCATGAAAATTACAACACCGTTTATTTTCATTGTAAACAGTCTTTCAAGAGCCGTTCTTTTTATTCTCCGTGTGGATCCAAACGCCAAACCGGATGCCATGACAGAGAGTGAACTTCGTACGATCGTAGACGTCAGCCACGAAGACGGAGTCATCGAATCCGAAGAAAAAGAAATGATCTATAATGTGTTTGATATGGGAGATGCGAAAGCAAAAGATGTCATGGTTCCAAGAGTTCATATGACATTTGCCGATGTAAACAGCACATACGAAGAATTGATAAATATTTTCCGTGAAGATAAATTCACCAGACTTCCGGTTTACGAAGAAACAACTGACAATGTAATCGGAACGATCAACATGAAGGATTTACTTCTATTTGATAATAAAAAAGAATTTCATATTCGTGATATTCTCCGAGAAGCTTATTTCACTTATGAATATAAGAGCATTTCCGAACTTCTTGTAGAAATGCGTGAAGCTTCCTTTAATATCGCAATCGTATTAGACGAGTACGGTGAAACAGCCGGTCTGATTACGTTAGAAGACTTACTGGAAGAGATTGTCGGAGAGATCCGTGATGAATATGATGAAAATGAAGAAGATGACTTTAAAGAAATCAACAGATTTGAATACGTTGTAGAAGGTTCTACCAATTTAGATGATTTGAATGATGAACTCCATACAAAACTGGAATCCGAAGACTATGATTCCCTTGGAGGATTTATCATTGAACGTTTGGACAGACTTCCGGAATTAAACGACGAAGTTACAACAGCCGATGGTATTCGCCTTGTCGTAGAATCATTAGACAAAAACCGTGTGGAAAAGGTTCACATCTATCTGCCGGATCACTTTTATGACGAAAACTCTGAAGACAACGATTAAAAGTAATTCAAAATACGGGGTACGATTCAGCTTAAGCTGGATCGTACCCCGTATCTTCTTCTTCCTCTTCCTCTTCGTCATCATCATCTTCTCCGGTCAATCTAAGGATATCATTGACCTCATCTTCTGTCAGTCCCATATAAACTGCCAATTCTTCCAAGGTCGGTTTTCGTTCTAATTCTTCTTTCAGATTCGTTACACATTCATCTAAATATGCAACCTTCTCGATCATTTTCCTATCATGTATTTTCGTCTCTTCATTGTCTTCCACAAGCATCTGCATCGCTTGACGAATATTTGCAAGAATCTGCTGTTCACTCAGCACATTCGGTTCAAGAGACATCATAAGTCCTATATTTCCTTCCTGGATCAAATCCTCGATCAGATACTCTTCTGAATAGAAATCCAATGCAATCTCCACAACTTTTGGAGAGTAATATTTCAAATGTTCTTCCATCTTATTCTGTGGTTTTAACATAGAAATTTCTTTCAAATATTCGTCTACATACAGCCGATCTTCTTCTAAAAGCTTTTCTAATTTTTTCTCAAAGGACAACGTCTCGCCTTCGTTTTTCTCATATCCAGACACGGCGATTTTTTGTGTCAAAAGATAATCATACACAAGACTCATCTGCTCCTTTGAAAGATGATCTTCTACAAAGTATTCTTCTACATCTTGTACGCTTAGCACACGATTCTTCGCATTCCCAAGTTCTAAAATACCCTTTAACTTTTCTAGAAATTGTAATTCTCCACTCATTCTTTCTTCTCCTGTTTTCTTTTTCTACCTTATCAACACCTGACTGTACTCGCCGGAACTCTAGCTTACAATAATCGTGGCATATCCAGCCATTTTCAGGCGCCGTTCCATATCAACCGCTTCTTGCAGAATCGGATAATCTCCCACCTGCACACGGTAAAATCCATTCCCCTCTTCAATAAAAGCCGGATAATCCTGGGAGATCAACTCATTAAAAAGCTGATCTGCATAATTTCGATTACGAAACGCCCCAACCTGTACGCGATATTGCAGCCGTTCTTCTTGCGGCTGGCCTAGCGTATCTATGATTCCGTCCGCAATCGCTCCGGCAATATCATAAAAATTATTTTGAAACAGTTGATTATCGATATCTGAATTGATAAATCCTGCTTCAACCAATACCGCAGGCATCTTGGTACGTTTCAAAACAACAAGATTCGGTCTTGCTTTTACCCCAAGATTCACAAAGCCTACCGACTCTAATTGTTCATTGATATTTTTCGCCATCTCATACTTGATTCCGGACAGATCGTAGATTAGACTTTCTACACCGGAAACTGCGTTATCTGTCGGATAAGAATTCCGATGAATCGATACAAAATAATCCACCTTTGCCTCATTTGCTTCCATCGCTTTCTCAAATGGGGATTCATATACATCGGTTGTTCTTGTATATTCTACATCAAATCCATGATTTTGTAAAATTTCTCCTACTGCCAAAGTAAGTCTCAAAGCGTCCTCCGCTTCCTGTCGTTCTGCGTATACTGCTCCCGGATCACGTCCCCCGTGTCCTGCATCCAGCATAATTAAATATGGCATATTTTGTTACCCTTTCTGTGAATCTACACATTCTAAATTTATTATCAAAATATGCTTTCGCGTCAGATCTGTGCTTTCTCTCACTCCACAATAAAATTAGATCAAATACTTGTTGTTCTTATACGCAGATTTCTCCCAAAACTTTTCCAATCGGTTCTTGAATACATAGATCTGCCTGTCCATCTCTCGGCGTTGCACTTTTATTGATCACAACGAGGTATTTCCCATGAAAATAGTCAATAAAACTAGCCGCCGGATATACCACAAGCGATGTTCCGCCAATGATCAACATATCCGCCTGCGCAATTGCCTGCACCGTATTTTGAATCGTTCTTCCATCTAACCCTTCTTCATACAATACAACATCTGGTTTGATGATTCCCCCACATTCGCACCGAGGAATTCCTTCTGATTCTTTGATATATTTTGCATCATAGAATTTTCCACACCTTTGGCAATAATTTCGATGGATACTTCCATGAAGTTCCAACACACATTTACTTCCGGCCATCTGATGTAATCCATCAATATTCTGTGTGACTACAGCCGTTAATTTTCCTGCCCGCTCTAATTCTGCAAGTTTTTTATGTGCTGCATTCGGTTTTGCATCCAAAAACATCATCTTATTTTTATAAAAATCATAAAACAATTCTGTTCGTTTTTGAAAAAATGTATGGCTCACTACTTGTTCCGGAGGATACTGATACTGCTCATTATATAACCCATCGCTACTTCTAAAATCAGGAATATTACTCTCTGTAGACACACCCGCTCCTCCAAAAAATACAATCCTCTGACTTTCATCAATCATTCTCTGTAACTCTTGTAATTTCTCCATCGTGCACCCTCCTTTTTATATATGTAGCTTTTCTTATCGTCCTTCTCCGGCAATAGTATCGATTGCAACAGTACGATAACTGTATCCATCCAGATTTTTCCATGTGCAAACATTCTCTTCCACAACCATATAGCTATGCTCAGATTCTTCTTTGGGAATGGAAACAGAACCCGGGTTCATGTAGATATAGTCTCCAATCCTTTCACAAGCCGGTACGTGAAAATGTCCATTCAACAAAATATCTCCTGCCTTTAGCATCGGAAGATTTTCTTTGTTGATCTTATGACCATGGGTTGCAAATATCATTCGATTTCCCATATAAAAAATCGCATATTCTGCCAAAATCGGAAATTCCAATACCATTTGATCTACATCACAGTCACAATTACCTCTCACACAAAGCAGTTCCTCTTTTCTCTCATTGAGCATCTGAATTACCGCTTTAGGATCGTATTCCTTTGGCAGATCATTTCTCGGTCCATGATATAAAATATCTCCCAAAATCAAAAGTTTATCTGCTTTCTCTTTCTCATATGCTTCCAGCATTTTTCTGCAGTAGTATGCAGAACCATGAATATCTGATGCAATCATTAATTTCATTGTATCCTTCCTCCTTTTATTCACGTTTTCCCTCCATCGTTTGTTTGATGATACTCTTCATCACATCTTCACTTAACATTCCTGTTACATATCCGAACACATTCCCGTCACGATCGATCATGAACGTTGTCGGAAATGATGTAATCCCATATGCCGAAAAAATCTCTCCCGTTGTATCCATAACTACAGGATACGTATATCCTTGTTCTTCCAAAAATGCCGCAATCTCTTCTTCTGAACCTTCTCCTCCCATATTCGGCGCTGCCACGCCAAGCACAACGAGGGCTTCTTCCCCTTCTGTATCATAAGATTCATGCAATTTCTGAATATCCGGCATTTCTGCTTTACATGGCGGACACCACGTTGCCCAAAAATTCAAAAATACCGTTTTCCCTTTATATTCCGACAACGTATGCTCTTTGCCATACTGATCCTTCAATGTAAAATCTATCGCCGCGACTGTCTGCTCTTTTGTTTCTGAAGAAACCTCTTCATTTACAGAATCTCCTGTTTCTTCCTCTACTTTCTCCTCTCCCGTCTCCTTCTTTTCTTCTGCCTCGCTTCCAACTGCACCCGACAATTTAGAAAGATAGCCTGTTACAGAATTCATCTTTCCGGTAAACATCAACAGTCCCATCAAAATCATAAGAACACCGCCGATCTTCACCGTATATTTTACAACCTTCATATGATTCTTAAAAAATTCCAAGACAGTCGTTGTAAAAAATCCTACTGCAAGAAAAGGAAGTACAAAACCTAACGTATAGACACCGATCAAAGCAAATCCTACAATCTTAGTAGAAGCTGACGCTGCCATAAGAAGTACGCTGGCAAGCGCAGGACCCACACAAGGAGTCCACGCAAAACTAAACGTAAATCCCATCAAAAGGGCAGTCACCGGTGACATAGCAAGCGCATCTAATTTGAACGGAAGCCTCCTTTCCGTTCCCAATACTTTACTCTGCCCAAACATTCCTAATTGATAAAGACCAAATGCTACAACAAGTATCCCACCAATCCTTGCAAACAGCATCTGATTCGTCTTAAAAAATCCTGCAGCCGCCGACACTCCGAACCCCAAAATAAAAAAGGCGAAACTAACGCCAAGCACAAAACAGATCGTATGGATCATTACCTTACTTCTTTTATAATGCATCTTTCCGTCTTCGTCCCGTGTCACCGTCCCTCCGGATAAATATCCTATGTAAAGCGGGATCAGTGGGAGTACGCAAGGCGAGAAAAAACTAAGTAACCCTTGAAAAAAAACGGTCAATGCAGGAACACTGACATCGATTGAAAATCCCATCGCATCTCCTCCTGAATGTATGATTCTCTGTTGTTTCATCATATCATGTCAATCACAATTCCGTCTATATTCTTTTTTCCTTTTACAAAATAAACAAAGCATGTTACCATGGATAATCATAAGATTTTAAGGAGGTTTGATTTAGAAATGGAATCATTAAGAGAAACGAAACGACATTTTTCCAAATTAGGAATGCGGCTTTTTCTTGGAGCATTATTTTGTTTTGTAATCCAATATATTGCAATGCTTTTGGCTAATCGCATTGCACCGGCTTTCATGAACAACAGTGATTTGTCGCTCATCATCACTATGCTCCCACTCTACTGTATCGGAATGCCGGTACTGGCGTTTTTAATCCGCCAGCTTCCAGCCACTCCTGTTACAAAACACAAGCTGTCTCTCGGTCAATGGTTTACTGCATTTTGTATTTGCTACGGATTGATGTATGTAAGTAATCTCCTCGGAGTTTTCACAGCAGAAATCATCGGCAATTTAAAAGGCGGTACCGTAGAAAATGTCGTAGCAGAACTTTTATCGGATATCAGTCCATGGTCTGCCATTCCTTTTATGGTCATTCTAGCGCCGATTTTTGAGGAACTCATTTTCCGCAAATTTATTATCGATAGAACCGTAAAATATGGAGAAGGCATCGCCATCCTTGTTTCTGCCACTTTATTTGCCTTGTTCCACGGAAATCTAAACCAATTTGCCTATGCAGTTGTTCTTGGCCTTTTTTGGGGATTTCTTTATGTAAAAACCGGAACTGTAAAATACACCATTTTCATGCATATGTCCATCAATTTCCTCGGCTCTGTTCCCGGAATGTTGATGATGCGTTCCGGATTTTATCAAGAACTTTTGTCTCTCCAGGATCCTTCTGATTTGCAGGCAATGCTTTTATTCCTATCGGAACATGCCTTGGAACTTATTCTTTCTTTCCTGTATAGTCTGTTTATTATAATCTTCGCACTTACAGGTATTGTACTTTTCTTTGTCAAACGGAAAAACATGCATTTATGCGCAGGAGAAATTACGATTCCAAATGGAAAAAGGTTCCGCACGATCGTGCTGAACCTTGGTATGCTTCTAAACACAGCTTATTGGGGCATTCAAATCCTCCTGCAATTACTTCATTAAATCCCTTCACATTCAAACGAAGGAATAAAGCTTTCCTCTGCTGTTTCTCCTTCTTGAATAAATGCCTGTTCCACTCCAAGATCGATGGCATAATCCAAGAGTTTTTCATATTCCCGTTCTGTCACCTTACGGTTCAGTTCGGGAATATGTCTTACTTGCGGAAGAGGTGTATACTGGTTCATCAGACTCAGGTATACTTGATCCCCATAAGTCTCATATACATATCGTACCACTGCTTTTGCATTCTTTAATTGATGTGGCAAAAGAAGATGCCGAACAATCACTCCTTTTTTCATCAATTCTTCTCCATCAAAAACAGGCGCCCCTGTTTGGCGCACCATTTCTTCTAATGCTTCTTTTGCAATCGTCGGATAATCCGGCGCTTTGGAAAACCGCGCCGCAAGATCCGAATCCATATATTTGAAATCCGTCAAATATATATCTACGATTCCTTCTAGCATTTTTAGTGTTTCTACTTTTTCATAACCACTGCAATTATAGACAATAGGAAGTGTCAACCCATACGTTCTTGCCCTCGAAACTGCCTGAATAATCTCCGGAGTATAGTGTGTCGGTGTTACAAGATTGATATTATGGGCGCCTTTCTCGGAAAGTTCCAAAAAAATCTCAGAAAGCCGTTCTACCGTAATTCTCTTTCCTGTCTCCGCATGTGCAATCTCATAGTTTTGACAATAAATGCAACGAAGGGAACAACCACTAAAAAACACGGTTCCCGAACCATGGTCACCGGAAATACAAGGTTCTTCCCACATGTGAAGAGCTGCTCTTGCACCTAATATCCCTGGTCCCGTTACTCCACAAACTCCACGCTCGCCAGCTTCTCTGTCCACATTACAGTTTCTCGGACATAATGTACATCTTTTCATTCTCCCGCATCCTTTTCAAAAAGTATCAGGAATTGCATTCGACTCCTACCAGCATACCGCCTCGCTCCGCATAATAGCTGCAAAGACCTCTTGCCTCGTAGATCATAATTTCTGCATCCGGATATTTCTCCAAAATCGCGTCTCGAAGCTTTTCTGCAAGAGTCAGATTTTCCACATGATTGATTCGGATCTTACCTTGTGTAAATCCTGCTTTTCCAATCTCTTCTAAAAATCCAGCAATTACCTTCTTGTCGCCGCGACATTTTGAAACCGCTTCCAATGTACCTTCCTCACTTGCTGTACCAAGTACACTAATCCCAAGAGCTCCTGCCGCTGCCGCAACCACTTTATTTACTCTACCATTTTGAGCAAGATTATGCAAAGACTTTAATGCAAAAAACAACCGTGTCTTCTGCATATAATCTTCTCCCATTTTGCAAACCTCTTCGAACTCCATACCACTTTGATCAAGTTCTATCAACTTTTCCATCAAGAGTCGAAGTTCCGGTCCGGCGCTTAATGTATCGAACACATGAATCTTCACTTCCGGGTGCGATTGCTCATACAAATCCTTCGCCACAAGAGCAGAATTATACGTACCGGAAAGCGTACTTGTCATCGTTCCGATATAGATCGTGTCTGCTCCTTCAAATGCCTCCAGCCATCGTTCTACACTCGGACATGCCGTACCTGATTTCCCCTTATATGTTGCCAAATCGTCTAACATTCCTTTGATATCCAAATCCTGATCATCTACATAATCGGACGTATCTGTTGAAATTGTGAGCGGAACCGCTACAAAGTCCACCCCTTCTATCTGAAGTAAATCGCTGCAGGAATCTGCAATAAATCTTATCATTTTATCCTTCTCCTAATCATATATTTTCACTCGTATCAGATATTGTATTTCATCTATGCCCATGATACAATTTACAAAATACTTCTTTTTGTAAGGAAATCAGGATTCTTAATCAAATTTTTTACAGAAACTATAAAATACCAGCTATGAGGATTTATTATGGAACACACTACACCTGCTCAACCGAATCGCCACAAAACAAGTCAAAAAACCGAACGTTCCCGCTTCACCCGAATGTGTATTGGCGAGTCTATCACAGAACTTATGCGAAAAAATGGAATCGATCGTCTCAGTGTATCAGCAATCGCCAAAAAAGCCGGCGTTTCCCGCATGACTTTTTATTATTACTACGAGTCTATACAAGACGCGTTGACCGACTATATGAAAGAAATTATAGCCGCATATTTAAACGCTCGCAAGAATACTCCAGGACTAGGTAATTTCCAAGAATATTCTCATCTCGTATTCTCTTTAAAATTTTTTGACCAATATGAAATCTTTTTTCTCACAATGGCTCAAAATAATTTACACTCTATTCTTATGAGTGGAGTCAATGAGTTTATGCTCTGTTATCTTCCTCAAGAAGATACGCAATCTTTGTATGACATTTATTTTTATGCCGGCGGACTCTTGAACACCTTCCTAAAATGGGAAGAAAACGGGAAAAAAAAAAGTGCTGAAGAAGTCGCAAAAATCATCAGCACTCATATGTAATTCTATTTAATTGTTTTCTTCCATTTTTTGACCCAACAATTTATAGGATAACCATCCGCACACCATTCCAAGGATTGCTCCTCCCAAAACATCTGTCGGATAATGCACATAAAAATACATTCTAGAGAACGCGATCAATACTGCCAAAACGAGCGCCGGGATTGCAATTTTCTTCTTATCCGCAAACCAAAGCGCTGCCGCTGCTGCAAAAGATGCCGCCGTATGTCCTGATGGGAACGAATAATCCCGCGGCGCCCGAATCAAAAGTTCTACTGCCGTATTCACGTCATACGGACGAGTCCTTGCGATCAACGGTTTCAAAATCACATTACACGTAAGCACGTCCAAAAGAAGAGCTACCGATACCAAAATTCCAACCTTACGCGTCTTTGATATCATAAGTAATACTCCCGCGAGGAGAATCCAAATGAATCCTGCATCGCCAAGTTTTGAAGCAGCTTTCATGATTTTCGTGATCAGCGGCGTATGCATTGTTTGTAAAAAATCTAAAAACTCAAATTCAAATGGCATAATTTATCTACTTCCTTTTTGTATTTTTTCTAATAAACAGACCGTCTCCACATGGCTCGATACGTGCTGATTGATGTCGCAATATCGGAACATATCGCCCCATTTTGAGCCGATTTTCGATTGTTCTCGGAAACATATCAATCGGCACATTTTGCCCTTATTCAATCCACAACCTAAACCCTTCTCGTTGTCGGAAACATATCGAGTTTTCCTAGCTGCTACTATATATAAGCAACACTTCTGTCGCCATTGCCTCAAGCCGGGACTATCCTTTTAGGGAATTGGTCATCGTAGAACTATTTCCGCATAAAAGGCATCGTCTCAACCTTAGATTTTACGCTTACTGACTAAGCTTATTTGCCAAATCAGCTTCAAATTCAAGTATCTCTTGCATGCAAGCATCTAACTTAGCGACAATAGCGCCCCTATCTAATTTTTCACCAAGCTCAATGGTTGTAGTCTTGAATGGAGTTCTCCACTGCCAGTCGTCTTTACCCATCTTTGCTGGATAATAATTATTTATGTTGTCACAAATATTCCTGAAGTCATCAGTGATATTCTTTGAACTGATGGTCAACTGAATATATGTTGTTTTTCCATTGCGATTTATTATCTCATAGAAATAGTGATTATCTGTATTCCATCCACTTGGAGCATCCGGAATATCAGAGAGTATTGTAGTCATACATTCTGTTGTAAAACGAGTATAAGTTCTATTGTATCTTGCTATGTCGAGATGAGCATTTTCTTTTGACTGTACCCACTCTCTGGAAATAGCTATGATTGCATTAAATCTCTTTTCTTCATCACTCAACAAATATTCCAACATCACGCTGCAAATCTTATCACTCCACTCTGCATGGAACTTAGCCATTCTTGGCCAGTCAGCTTCGTTTGTAATACTTACGCCTTCGAGGTGATAGCACATCCATGATGCCTTATTATTATCCGCTCTATCCCAAGCAAGCGCGATTCCCAGCTTACTTTCGATTTCATTCTTATGCTTATATAGCATGTCGAAAGTATCTTTATTCTTCTTGGTGTCTCCATTACCTAAGTAGAAATCTATTCTTGCATTGTCATAGTTTGCAATGCAGCTGATGCAGAATCCACTAATACCAAAAAAGCCGGATTCAGTGTTTGAAGTAGTTGGATTACATCCGCTGAAAGTTCCACGGTATGCGTGCTGCTCTTGAATAATTGGTAGCGCATATTCCCAATAGCGTCTTCTAATTTCATATCTACCAGCATCAGAAGCTTTCTTTGTTTCTGAGTCTTTTAGATAGAAAACCAAATCCATAGGGTCTGCTTCATATAATGCAAATATTCTACGAAGAATAGACATCTTAAGTGTTGTACTTGTATTTTTCTCAATATACAAATTCTCATCAATCTTCAATGCACTACGCAAATCAGATTCGTTGTTTGTAACATACGCAGCAAGGTCTGTGTTTTCCTTCTTACTATATGCAAGCGACATAAGCACAGACTTATCCTTCTGGTGAAGGAACTTAACAATATGCTCAAACATATCAGTCCAGCTTGTTACCGGCTGTTCTGTTGTTAAATAGCTGTACTTAGCAATGTCTCTACCAGTCAGGTCAAAGTTCTCATCATCTAAAGTGCATGAATCAAATTCTTTTTCTGATGGTACAAAGTCTGTTTCTGGATAAGCCCAGATTTCCATAGCCAATTCCAGCATCTCTTTGCTACGTTCTTCGAGCTCTGCTAATCCCCATGTATCCTTAGTAGCAATCTTCTGATTCATCTTTAACCCACTTGCTTTATAACCGCCTTCTTTTGCATCGCGCTTTTCAACAAATGTGTTATTGCTCAAGTTAGGATTATATCCTGTCAAAGTAAGGTTGGCTAAACGATGAAGCCATGTCGCATGGATTTCTGCAGCATTAGTACCTAAACTTTCATTCCAAGCTGGAGTCAAATGCTGTGGCATGATATGCTCAATTGTATAAACGTTATTATCAAGATGTGTATAAACATCCTTTGTTTAGGTTGCCCCGGAGTTTTATACATCATTTGAGTGTAATATTTCTGCCCTTGATACTTGGATTCGTAGCTATATCCCATATCAAATACAAGACAGCATTCATCCATGTGCGCTAGAGCATATTGTGTAAGCTTGATTTGACCATCTGAGTGTATGATATATTTTTCATCATTAAGACAGACATGGCCTTCAATATAAACAAACTTGCCGGTATCAATTGCTTTTCTAAACTCTTTATTTAAGCAGTAAGCTTTAAATAAGTCCGTAGCTGCAATAGTAAACGACTGGTTATCAGATAGCGCTGATGCATCAAATGTAAATGGAGTAACATACTGCCCGTTAACGTATGTAAAAGCTCCATCCACTTTTGAATAACCCATTTCTCGAATACGCATCTTGACCGCTTGCTTTGATAAACCATAGAAATCCGCAAGTTCTGAAATCATCTCTTCAATTCTATAACCATCAGTCCCATCAAAAGTGATTTGATATTTTTTAATCAGTTCTGTAATTTTAACCTTTGCGGTCTTGGTTGGCATAAGGATATGAGGTGCTACTCCGTTAGCCTGCCATTCCATCCAGTCAATAGGTTTCCACTTTTCCGTGTCCTTACCATTACTACCAATCGAACACTGAATAATCTTTCCAAAGTGTAGAGTCTTCGTCCGATTCTTCAATTAACGACATAAGACGAGAATCAGTTTCAGCAACAAACTCCATAAGGTCATCGATTGCTTTTTTCTCTTCTGGAAAAAGCTCTGAAATTATAAGTGCCTTTGGTATCAGTTTTCCTTCCCATCCAGCAACCTTAAGTTCAGGATTGCCATTTGCATCAGTTTTCTTTGTCTCTTTCATGATGTTTTCAGTTTCTCTTGCAATACCATAACCAGCTTCTTCAGAAACAATCATGCTTACATCATCGCTAAGAACTTCGTTCCAGTAAGCAAGAAGCACTTGATATACATCATATTTATTTATAAGGGTAAGCCCTTCAAATTCCTTCAAAATAACTTGAGCTAATTCTACTATCAGTTCTTTTGCAGATACGCCTAATTCCAGTGTTTTAAGTTTCATATCAGCGTAATCTTTCCAATGTGAAAAAGCTTCATCAATCATTTCTCCATAAGCAGCAAACTCAGCATTTGAATATGATGTCTGACGAATTACATCCTCTGCAACATTAAGCTTATAATATCCTTCGCTGAATACGCCAAGAAGCTCATTTTTGAGCGTAGGGAATGAAGACCAGAAACGGTCTAATGCGTCAATATCAGCTGCAGGAATACCACCATGAATATGTGCATAAATGTTTTGGATATCTTCTGGGTCAGAAGAGTCGATATAACGAGAAATATTCAAGTTATATCCGTTCTTTTCTTTAATTTCTTTATTCGGAACAAAACGTGCATACTTAGGGTCAGTTGTTATCTGCTCGTTAAAAGTTGTAACAATACGATAAATATCCTGCTCGCGAAGTCTGTTTTTACTTCCATCTTTTACATAACCTTTTCCTGCATCAATCATAAAGATACCGGCACGATTTTCTGCACCTTCCTTATCAATTACAAGGATACAAGCAGGTATACCAGTTCCATAGAAAAGGTTTGGAGGAAGACTGATAATCCCTTTAATCCAGCCTTTATCAACGATTGTCTGTCTGATGGTAGCTTCTGCATTTCCTCTGAACAATACACCGTGAGGAAGAATAACTGCCGCTTTTCCTGTAGACTTCAAAGTTTTTAAGATATGCATTAACCATGCATAGTCACCATTCTTTTCAGGTGGAGTATCTCCATAGCCTGAGAATCTGCCAAATTCTTTTAAACCATCTGACCAGTTCTTGAGTGAGAATGGAGGATTTGCAACGATATAATCAAAACGTTCAAGTTCTGATGGGTCGTCAGCTTTTATAAACTGAGGGTCAGAGAATGTGTTTCCAGCCATGATTTTGATTGTGGCCTTATTATGAAGAACTGCATTCATCTTTGCCAAACCTGCTGTTGAGCCATCCTTTTCCTGACCATATCCAGAAATCTCAAATGGCGCTTCGGCTAAAGCACGAATCAAAAGCGAACCACTACCACATGCAGGGTCACATACTGTAGCATCATGGTCCGTACATTTATCAATTCCGATAATTTTAGCAAGAATACGAGATACTTCTGCTGGAGTATAGAATTGTCCCTTGCTCTTACCACTTTCGGAAGCAAAGTTTCTCATCAAATACTCATAAGCATCGCCAATAATGTCGTCACCTTCAGCTTTGTTTTTAGAGAAATCTAATTCTGGACGCTGGAAAATAGCAATAAGCTTAGTAAGTTTATCCACCATCTCCTGTCCTTTACCGATTTTTGCTTCATCATTAAAATGTGCAATATCAATAACACCCTTCAAGCTTTCGTTTACTTCAGCAAGACGAGCAATTACTTTATCAATTCCTTCACCAATATTCTTCTTGTTTTTAAGCGCAATAAAATCGTCGAAAGAACAACCAGTTCTTTTTTCAGGGTCAGAATTCGGGTCATGTGCTTTATCAAAAACGGTCAAATCTCCGTACTTCTGTCCCTTGTATTTATCTGTTACATACTTCATAAACAAAAGAGTCAGTATGTAATCTTTATATTGTGATGCATCCATTCCTCCACGTAATGCATCGCAGCTCGCCCAAAGTGAACTGTATAATTCCGTTTTCTTTACTGCCATAATCCGTGTCTCCTTTAGATTAATCTTCCGTTAGTCAATAGCACTTTTTCCGCTCTTTACCCACGCATCAAGTTCAGAACATTTAAACTTCCACTGTTTTCCGATTTTATGAGCTGGAATCCCTTTATTGTTACGAATCCAACCTCTTAGCGTAACCGGTTTAATGCCAAGGTACTCTGCGGCTTCTTCAATATTAATCCATTTATCATTTATATTTTTGTCCATATCATTACCTCTCGAAGCTCGTAGTTACAATACGCCATTTAATATTATACTTACAACGAAGTCGAAAAACAAGGTGTTTGTTGATATTTGTTGATATTTAACATCATTTTCGTTATATTGACTAAACTAAAAAATTTTTATCACTATTTTTTACCCTGCCGGACATGTATGTGTCCGGTCTTTTTTATTTGAATCTTCTTGCATTTCTTAAATTCAACTATCTGATTTCACTCAATTACCCCTGAAAAAAGGACATAACCATGTCCGGGGTTTTAGTTTCGATATCTGGCATATTTATAGCAGTTAATTAGAACTCGTCCCGGACAAGACGTTAAACTGTCTGGCTCAACTATCAATTCACCATCTTCGTGGCCACGTGGTGTGTTTGCAGTTGATAGGAAGAGAGTTGATTTCTCTCGCTGGGTTGAACAGGGCTTCGGTACTACAACATCGGCGACCGTGGTACTCGTTCCTTCAAGCAGCTTACTGAGCTTTTTGCTGGTAACGGTATGATTGGCTTTGTTGCTAAGGAACGTGTCGATGGTAAGCTTATCCTTCCTGAAGCAGTACAGATTTTGAAGATTGGCAGCACTACTACTGCTAAGGCTTAAGAAATCTAACAGCGGTGCCATTCAAGCTAGAGTGGCATCGCTTATTTCTTGATTGGAGGCGATGAGCAATGCTTGTAACACTAGAAGAAATGAAGAATTATCTGCGAGTGGATCCTCAAACTTAAATGTCTTTGCATACTTGTTCTTTCCCACAAGGAAAACGCCATCCTCCCAGATCGTCTTAATCGGGATTACCGATTGCACCGATTTGGGTACGACAAATTTTTCCTTATCCTGCTTAAACAGATTTTTCAGTGTCTTAATCATACGATACCTCCTTGCTCTTTTGAGATTTCTTTCTCTGTCTACTCTTTTGCTTTCTGCGGATACGGATACCCAGAGCTTCTTTTTCGTGGATGTCAATCGTTTCTTTTAAGGCTTCATAGTAAAGATTATCTGGGGAAAACAACAGCTTTTTCGGCATGATAAACTCTGATTTTATCCACGCCCAGACGAACTGCTCCGCTGTCATCCCGTTGTACTTGATAAAACCCAACGCTGCAAAAGGCGAAGCTCCTAAAATACACATCCAGCTTAATGTTTCCGTGCCAAAGTAGGGACGGAGAAGAAAATACAAAGCCACCGCCACGCCGCAGGCAAGGACAGAAAAAATGAACTGCCGCATCGACAGTCCAAAAAACATACTTTCCGTATAGTTACGGATCTCCTTATTTATCTTGACCTCCATATTAACACCATCCCTTCCTAACCTCTCCTGTTGCTATAAAAAGGATGCTGCGTTTTGGAATATAAAACACTCCAGAAACAGCATCTCCTATTTCAAATATTTTGTTGTCGTCTGCCTTTTGGAATTTTCCCACCAGTCCTTTTTCAACAGGCAGGTCGTATTCTTCTGACGCTTCAATCACTTCTCCATTCAGTAAATGGATACGATAAATCTGGTAATATTTTTCTTCTTTCTTCATTTCTATCATCCTTTCCTTGTTGATACTTTTAGACATAAAAAAATCGCCACCCAACTGTAAGTGACGATTTCTAAAAGTTATTTTGTTGCTATCGAATGAGCCAACTGTAATCCTTACGGCAATCTAAGATATACTCCACATACACCGTATCATCTTGTATTTGATAGAGGACAAGATACCACTTCTCAATAAACATCTTGTGATATTTATTCGGTGTGATATAGGGTTCTTCAAAAAATGGAAAACGCTGCGGCATCTGGCAGAGGGAACGCATAGCGGTCATAATCTCTTTCTTTTTTGCCGCTGCTGCTTCTTTGTTGACCTGTGCCATAAAACGGATATGTGTTCCCAACATTCTCTTTGCCCTGTCAGAAACAATGACTTTGTATCTCTTGCTCTCTGTCATACGCTACACCTCTGCAATCACATCATCAAGGTAAGCGTCCAGTTCATCAAGCGTACAGCCAACTCTGCCTGCCATTCTATCTTCCTCTACTGCCAAAAGTTCCTCACGCAGCTTCAGCATTTTTTCCCTGCGGTTATAAGTTTCAATATCCATAACGACTAAATCTCCCTCGCCGTTCTTGGTAAGGAAAATCGGCTCTGCGGTCTTTCTGCACATATCGGCAATCTCGTTGTAATTCTGGCGGATTGCTGCGGATGGACGAATATTCATAACAAAACCTCCTTCTCGTATATTAGATAGTATTATTCTACCCATATTATACTCATTTCATACAACCAAGTCAATACGCACAGAAAAATTTTGCATTACAATCCCATCATTTCACGCACTACTCGGTCTGCCATTTTGACCGCACCGACTAAGATGAGCATATTAAAAATCAACTCGCCTACATAACTCCACACCATCGTAACCGCCGCCGCATCAGGATTGACTACGGGCGGTGCTGCGGCAAAGAGAGAAAAGATAATACAGGCAAGCACAATGATCGCTCCCTCAAGGCAGACCGCCGAATAACTCTTGATAAAACTCTTGCCAACACTCTGGCTCGGCTCTCCTGCAAAGGCAGATAACGGCACAGGTGCAATGGCGGTATAAAGATAGAGCTTAAAAAACCTGCCGTACACCGACATAATCATAATGAACGACAATACCGTAATAAACAGACCGCCGATCAAGGTGACTGCCCAAAGGGGAATTGTCATTAAGATACCGTCAATCCGAAGATGGGGATTGATCTGCCGCCTGACTTTTGACACGGAGCGAAGCAATAACTCCAGACCTTTCGCAGAAAGATAATGCGGCTGTGTCGGGATAACCACACTGTCAGCCGCCGCCAATGCGTTGATTGTCAGCATACCCAAACTCGGCATACAATCAATAAGCACATAGTCGTAATTCTTTTTGACCTCGTTAATACAAGCCGTCAGAACACGCTCACGGCTGATTGCATTGATAAGCCTTACTTCCAGACCTGATAACTCAATATTTGAGGGTAACAGATCAACACCCTCGCTGTGGTGCAGGATACCTTTCTGAACATCAAAAGGTTTATCGTCGATGATGTCCTGCATAATCGTCGCAAGGGATATGGGCAAATCATCTGGTCGTGGATAGCCAAGCGACATTGTAAGATTCGCCTGTGCGTCTGCATCCACAAGCAGGACTTTCTTCCCCTGCTTCGATAAACACACACCCAGATTGACGGCTGTGGTGGTCTTACCGACACCGCCTTTCTGATTGGTCAGAGCGATCACTTTGCAATTTGACATATAGCGTCCTCCTTTCGCTTTTATTTAGCCGCTTTGTCAAAGGCGGCTATGTACTTCGCTCTGAACGCAAGAAAGCCGACTGGCTGTTACACCAATCGGCTATGTATCCATTTCTATATATAGAAGAACGGTCAGGGTACTCAAATGTGCAATAAGGGTAAAAAAATAAGCGTACCACTATTTCTAATGATACGCTTATGACTATTAAATCACCTCAAAATGCTTCAAAGCGTCCTTTATCGCTTCCACTTTCTCTGCCGTCGGATGTTTCCTCGGATGTTTCAGTTCTTCTACCGCATTAGGAGCATCATACATCGGCAAGCCTAAAGCCCTTTTTACCTCCGCAATATATGCGGTATGTACCTTGAAGCCATATTTCGCTTCTATGTACTCCTTTATCATTTTGTAGGTAACTCTCTCTTTTGGCTTATACGCTTCTGCTCTTTTAGCAATATTATCAAGCGGCACTTTGCCCTCACCCTCACCAAACTCGACTTTTACATTGATTACACTGTCAGGCTTTTTGTGGGAAAGCAGTACTACCGTCTCGACTGTTGTTTCATTGAGCAACCGAATTGCTCTACCCTCTTTACCATCATAATATATCGGGAACTTGAAGTCGATCTCATCTACGATGCGCTCGTTTGTCTTTTTGTCCGGATATATCGTTATACTTTCTATGAAGTTCTGGAAGAACTCCTTCTTTTCAAGGTCTGACATTTTGAAGTAGATATCGTCAAAGTGTTCTAAGACCTTGTAAAGTTCCTGTGCCGTCAGATGCTCTCCGTACACTGCATTGATTTTATCAGTTATATCCTGAATGGCATCCTCGACCTCGCTGATCTTATCATACAGGTTATCCAGCCTGTCCTGCATATCCTGATACTTTCGATCATAGTGCCTGTCGTTCACATCCAGAGCATCTAACATATCAGTCAGCTTTTTCTTTGCACCGGATAATTGTCTGAGCTGTCCTCGAAGCTTCTCTCTTTCGGCTTCTAGCTGGCTAACATCAACCTTCTGCCTCAGCTTGTCCTGTATGAAGCCCATGAAGCTTTCATCATTGACCATATCGCTGATGACTGCTTCTATCTGATGATTCAGCTCGTCCTGGTTCAGAGAAGGTTTGTAGTCGCAGAAATGATCTTCATCAATCTTCTTTCTGTGAAGGCACCTGTAATAGAAATCATCCTTATACTCGCCGCTCTTCTTGTTCTTTCGCCTTCGGACGGTTCCTGCAAGGCCCGTCCCGCAGATCGGACATTTGATAATACCTGAAAGGATATGCTCGTGGTCAAGGCTGTGAGTCTTGTTCCACTTTACCCCCATTTCTTTCCGCTTTGCCTGAGCGGCTTCCCATAATTCATCACTAATGATAGCATCGTGCTTGCCTTCAGCAATCAAAGGATTATCAACCTTTACCCTATGATACTGATCCCTGGTTCCCTTAACCTTTTCCGTTGTGCTCTTACCGTAAGCAATCTTTCCGACATAGACCGGATTATCAAGGATTCGCGCCAGGAAGGTTCTGGTGAAATAATTGTTTTCCTGAGCCCGTGTTTTCTTCTTGGTATAACCATGCTGATTCAGATAATTGCAGATGGAGTCAAGTCCCATATCTTCATGAACATATTTCTGGAAGATAATCCTGACCACTTCTGCATCCGTCGGATCAATGGTTATGGTGTCATTCTCCTTATCAAGATTGTAACCAAATGGAGCTTGTCCGCCATTCCATTTTCCTTCACGAGCTTTCTGCTTTCGGCCTTCCATCGTCTGGACCAGAATATTCTCACGTTCAATCTCAGCTACAGCAGATAATACTGTGATTGTAAGCTTTCCGGAATCCTTCGATGAATCAATGCCATCCTCAACGCATATCAGATTAACGCCAAAGTCTTGAATATACTGAAGAGAATTCAACACATCTGCTGCGTTACGCCCGAAGCGGGACAGTTTGAATACCAGAATGTATTTTACCCCATCACGGTCATTCGCCACGTCCTGAAGCATCTGTGTAAACTCAGGCCGTCCGATTATACTCTTACCTGACTTACCTGCATCACAGTACTCTCTAACTATCTCCATGTGCTGAAAATCAGCGAACTTTGTAAGTCTTTCCTTTTGAGCTTCGAGACTGTACCCCTCAACCTGCATTGAGGTGGACACTCTCATATAAATATAGCATCTGTCTTTTTTAGCTTTCATTTGTCACCACCTCACTGTTTGGTGTCATCTCTACAGAAGGATCCAGCATCCTATAATGCTTCAGAGCATCAATGATGATCTGTTCCTTTGCAGCCGGGCACGTCGGTACATGCTTTTCCGGATCAGCAGCCATATTATAGTTGGCTCCCATATCTATTCCGTATTTCCGTTTGATCTGTGCAATGTACAGAGAAGAAACCTTAACGCCATTCGTTTCCAGAATATATTTCTTTAACTCTGCATAGGTCGCTTTGGCTTCTGCCTTAGTCAATGCCTGCTTTGTGCAGTCAAGCGTAAAGCAGATATCATCGTCTTTATCACCTTCCGGAGTAAGAATGTCCTCCCCGTATTCAGTGGAGAAACGGAACGATATGCTTTTCAGAATCTTGCCATCCTTGCGTGTTTCCGGTAACACCTCTATATGATCAATAAACAACCTGTACATTTCACGACGCTCCTGGCAGCTCATATGATCATATAGCTTCGTGAAATGATTCAGCATTCGTTCTATATTCTCAGAGGCTTTGAATCCCTGCTTTAAGGATTCCAGCTTACGCATGATGGATCTGATCTTTCTTTCGATTTCCTCTATCTTATCATAGCCTTCATCAATCTCAGCCAGAATCTGATCATAGGTGACCTCATATCCATCATCCATAATGTCTAACGCATCCAGCTGTTCTCCAAGCTTTCGATTGTTCAGTTCTTCTTTTCTCAGTTCCTTGCGCTCCTGCTTCAGGCGTTCTTCCAGCTGTTCCACCGTAGCTTGGTTCTGAAGATTTGCAGTCACCGCATTCTTATATTCCGGCAGCGTCGTAAGCCGTTGAATAATCTCGAAAACAGAGCTGTCGATCTTTTCCTGGTTATAAGTATGCCTGAATGAACAGGTCATTCCGTTGGACTTTCTGCTGTTATTGCAAGCATAGTAGTGAATCGTCTTATAATAACCACCATGATTTCGATTGATACGTTTATTCTTAGTATGTATCATACCGGACCCGCACATCGGGCATCTTACCAGTCCTGATAACAGACTGATACGTTCAGGATTATCTAATTCGTACCTGTTCTTGGACAGCCTCTCCCTTTTTTCCTGTACAGCGTTCCATTCCTCTTCCGTCAGAATGGTCTCATGTACACCCTGTGCTATTACAGCATGCTTTGGGTCTGGCTTTAAAAGCTTTCCGTCAGGTCCTTTTTTATTGGTTCGTCGTCCAAATATGAGCTTCCCGCAATAAATCGGATTATCCAACACATTAACGATAAAATCATATGTAAATGGTCTCTGATCCACGCCGCCATTTTCTTTTCTCAGATAGTCTTCATCATTCAGTGTAACAGCAACAGAAGTTGCCCCCATGTCTTCCTCCATGTAAAGATCGAATATCTTCCTGACGATACTTGCTTCATAAGGATCTATGGTAAGCTCTCTGTCAACGCTTCTGTAGCCATATGGAACGGATCCCCCGGACCATTTGCCATCCCTGATTTTCTGAAGTCTGCCGGCCATAAACTGGTCTGTGATATTCTCACGTTCAATCTCCGCTACAGCTGATAAGATTGTGAGCGTCAACCTGCCACCTTGCGTTGAGCTGTCAATCGCATCATCAACACTGACAAGATCTACACCATAATCTGTCAAAAGCTGCATCGATTTCAAAACATCTGCAGCGTTACGTCCGAATCGAGATAATTTGAATACAAGAACATAAGAGATATTGTCCTTCTGGCTGATGATATCATCCATCATCCTCTGAAATTCAGGTCTTCCTTTAATGCTCTTCCCAGACTTTCCAGCATCGCAATAGTCGCCGGCTATCTCCAATTCCCTATATTCAGCATACTCATAAAGCCTTTCCTGTTGAGCCTCCAGGCTGAACCCTTCTGTCTGAGCAGCCGTGGATACTCGTGTATATATGTAACACTTTTTCCGATTATTCTTCTTTTTCATTTTCGGTTGCTCACCTCACAACAGTTATTCTGTATGGAATTACAATATAGCATAGATCGACCAAAACTTCAACAAAAAAATCGCCGGCCAATTCAGTTTGTGACCGACGATCCTTCTTCTTGTTTGGCTGCTGCCTGCCGCTCTTCCTCTTCAATCTCAGCCAGCACCTCTCTACCGTACTTTTCTATCATTCGTGCAATAAACGCAGCGCACTTCTCCATATTCCGGCGACTCACCGCATCCAGCTTGGCACGCCGCTCTTCATTTCTTTGTCTGATTTCTTCCTCCGTCATAGCCGGTAAACCTCCCGTGTTTTGTGGAAGGTCTCCCTTCCCAGCTATGTAAGGACAGTTATGATGAATTTGACCGGATAATTAAAAACAATATATTTTGGGACTTTATTGGTTCCAAATCTCAGTTATTCACAGTATAATAGTGCTATAATCCCTTCAAAATGGAGGTTAAACACTATGAAATCAACTACACGCGGAAACAATAACGATATTCTTCTTCGAGAAAAAAGCATTACCGTAGATGGCGCTGATCAAATCAGCTTTTCAGACTACATTAAGGAAAAGCGGAAACTGGAGACAAGTCCTTCAGGGAAAAAGAATTTATCTACCAGAGAGCTGGCTGAACGACTTGATATTGACTACGAACAATTTCGTAAAATCCTTAATATGAATAAGCCCACTAAGAAGCGTGATTGCATCATTGCAATCTGTGCTGCTCTAAGGCTAAATTCTGAAGAAACTGATGAGGCGTTAATTCTCTATCAATATATGCCTGTTTTGAATCCTAACAACCCTCGTGATGATCTACTGATCGAAATACTCGAAGAGCAGTTTTCAAACCCATTAACTATTTCTGCAATAAACCAGCGTTTAGTTCGGAATGGCTATCCCGAACTGGATATCATTGATCATCGGCCTTCGATAAAACCTGCCTCAGAGAAAAATGATGCACCGTACAAGCTGTTGAAAAAACAAGCAAGAACCTTTTCTGACGATTTGATATTTGGTGACCAGTATGACTCTCTTGATTCAGAGTACAGTCTTTACAGATATCGATGTATCGCCGAGATGTGGCTCGACGATATAAAAGCAAAGAAGGTATATCATTTAACTGCCGACACTAACCATGACTACTTTATGGAAATTCACGGTAAAGATCTTTTTGATATCAAATCATTCAAGACTCTTGAAGAATCCGGAATTTTACAAGACTATTTTTTAGAGCTTGAAGGAATGGCAAACCATGAATTAAAGAAAATGTACGCCATACTAGTATAGAATAAATTAAATCTCTACTATATATTTTGAGGATAATGTATGGTAAAATAGTGTTATCTAAGAAAGGATGAACACTATGAGAAAAACATATCTTCCTC